>Ga0065711_1027613_pt1 | contig 47573 bp, 17 predicted proteins | sample Hoacrofraction12_FD_59098 | JGI IMG/M metagenome (GOLD analysis project Ga0065711, IMG submission 59098) | Hoatzin crop microbial communities from Cojedes, Venezuela - Epithelial fraction 12 v2 (version 2) | ecosystem: Host-associated > Birds > Digestive system > Esophagus > Crop | place...
GAAAGAGAATCAATTTAAGGAAGAAAGGAAGGAAAAAGATTATTTTTTTGAAAGTAAAAATCGGGTGTTAGAGTTCATTTTCTGTCAGGTTCAGTACATCTAGGAAGGTTTGAAGTCCTATTAATACTGAATTATTTCTGTGGCTTCATTCAATGGCATCATAAATTCCTAGATTTTTAGAAGTTGGATTCTAATAGTCTGGTTTTCAGTAGTTCTTTTACAAGTCTGTCTTAGTGTTATTCACCATGACTGGGTGGAAGGTGGGTAACTACCTTTCAGCATGATCTTTCTCTGGCTGCACATTTTAATAGCCTTCTTCTAACTGAAGAAAAGCACGATAGCCGCAGAAGTTATTTTCATCACCAGCACGGCAGTTATTGAAGAGATGCACGTACACATGCTGGCATTTACAAGCCAAAGGAGTAGAGAGGGTTGACACTAATGAAGTACAGTTTCTTAAAAACTGGTGGCCAGACCTTGAATTTGTAGACATTACTTTTTCTGCTGATGTTTATTCTGCTTGCTTTCTGTGTTCCATTAGGTAGGAAAGTGAGACTAGCCTAATACCTTATAAATACTTTATACCAGCCTGTATAAGCTGTTGGTGTAGAGAAACCTTTAGTCTTAACCAAATGAGTTCAGGTGGGCTGAATCACAGAACTTCAGTTCAGAAGTGTTTGGCTGGTGCTCAAGACCAGCATCTTTGTACTCTGTTACATTCTAGTGACAAAATTTAAGTGTAACTCAAGCCTGAACATGCTGGGTTGAGAGTGGTGGTATGTCTCCTCATCTTGCTTTGGTCATGTGCAAATCAGTCCCGTAAATAAATACTGCCGTTCCATTTCTCACATATCGTGAGTTAAACAGCTTGAATGTAAGAGAGAGGTAAATGCATCCATCTGAAGTTTAGCTCACAAATAGCTTTCAGATCTATCAAATCCATGTCTGCAAAAAAAGGTTAATTTTTTTCTCAATTTCAAAATATTTTGAAGTATGTGTTACTTAATATTTTCTCTCTGTTTTTAAAACCTAATCAATTTAACTGAGAGATAGAAGAATAAAGGAGGTGCATTTGTAAACCTTGACTATCATCTGGTTTCTGGACAGGTCTAGGACCAAACAAAATCCGAGGCTTGGACGCTGATCCACAGTGCTTTGTACCAGAGCTGAGTTCAGTTGCTGAAAGATACATCCATGCAAACATTATTTAGCGATGTTATTGTTACTGTTTGTCCTGTAAATAGCACTAAGGAATAATTGTCATAATGTTAATTTTAATCTAACCAGCCTGACCGGTTCTTTTTTAAGTATATAGTTTTATTATGAAATCAGGGTTGTTCACTAAGTTAGTATATATCAAGCTGCTGAGTCAGAGCAAGATCACCCCCTCTTTACTTCAGGATCCTACCTCCATCACCTGAAAACAATGTTCCTGGTCTGCTAATGGTGCTGAGATGTTTTAAATTCAAGAGATGAACAGAATGCTGACTATATGGTACAGAGCTCCAGTGAAAGTTTCATTGCCCTGAACTAACACCCTGCCCTAGCTTTAGCTCTCTCCTCCATCCTGTTTGATTGAGACTGAAGTGGAAATTCAGATTTTAATACCCTGCTCCATTACAATGGTGTAAACCCTGAATAATCCCCTTTAAATCAGCTGAGTTACCGTGATGTAACCAAGTGCAGGCTGTAGTTGCAGTTTGCCTGAATGCAGTCTTCCTTCCTCCCCAAAAAACTGTAGAAAAAGTGTTATTGTGATACTGATGTAAAATCCATGTAATAGAAATTTGTTTTTATTTGCTCTCTAGCTCAGCAGAGTTGTGAGAAACCAGTAAATTGAAGTGAAAATTCTGAAATCCACATGATTCCTGGAAACTTTAAATATTTTATTGCACTTAGACACTTTCAAAACAAGCTGGTTACTAAACTTTGTATCGGGATTTTATGTTCTTGTTAAACTGAAATTACAGATATGTATACATCAAAAAGTCTGAGTTTATGTGGCTGTAATTCCCCCCTGAAAGGTAGAGTCGATAAGTAGGGTTTTTTCTGGTGGAGACTTTTAGAATCTTTTGGTCTTACATTATGTCAAAATAAGATTTAAAAATATTTGACTTAGCATCTTTCACTTTGACCCCCCAAACAATTATTAAGGAAATCCCAGAGTCCTGGTAGAGTATGAAAGTACAGATGTGAAACCGATGAAGTGCAGAGCACTGGAGTCATTTGTGGAGGGACAGAATCTCGCTTGTGACATGCTGTTTGTGCTTATACTGCTGGTTAGGGTTCCCCTTACAGACATTTTCAACTCTGTTTGCCAACCATCAATACTGTAGACCCCTTAGTTCAGCCAGTCTCTAGCATGAAACTTCTTCCTCCCCTGGCTGCCTTCCAGCCAATATTTTTCTGCAGGATGCTGGGGCTTTATGCAGTCATAAAGCTCTGGAGCACAGGGAGTCTGCATATAACAGTCCTTCAGGGCAGCTTCTGAATTCTGAACCTTCTCTGCTTCTTCCCATTTTTAAAGCGCATAACGATAGGGCCAGAAGGAAGGACACACAGTTCTCCAACAGAAGTTTTACAACCGTTCCCCAGAGTATAAAATGTGATTTGAATGATTTTGGTGCCGGTTGCGATGTATGGTGTGGGCTGGACATGGGGCTGTCATGGTTCAATGGACTAAGGACAACCAGAAGCTCACATCTGCATATCTGTATAAACAAATCCTCTACTTGAAGCAGTACAGAAATGTTATTTTTTTAACTGTATTTTTTCCAATGCTTTGACTTTTAGAAGGTGATTTCCTTTTGAAACAGCTTGGTCATTTGCCTTTCCAAAAGCACCCATAATCATTGACAGCTAAAATTCCTGCACATTAGAACCTATTGTGTACAAATATTTAATTGAACGTCTCATATTAAGTGTTTGCCTTCAGCAGCTATTAGGATTTAGTGCTCTTGTGTGGGTATTGCAACTTCAGGCAGTGCCAGGAAAAAAACTAATAATTCCTCTTTAGCAAAGCTTAGGTTTTTAAAGTTGATGAGGGACACGTGAAAACTGGCAGCTTTTCAGTCTAAGAAGAAAGAATAGGACGAAGTATGATGTAATGAAAAGGGGAAAAAAATAGAAAGCCCCTCCTTCCGTTTGTCCTGCCCCCCGTATGCTCTTTTTGAGTGTGGAGTTGAAAGTGTGACGCTAGAATAGCAGCAGTGGAACATCCCTAATGCTCCCAGGACTGTTTTCAACTGTCTGACAAGAAAGAAAAGCTTCCAAATGGGTATGCAATGGTAGGAGAGGCAATAAAGGACACACAGGCATCTTCTTTCTTATCTTTTTTTTTTTTCTTTTTGTAGTTTCCTGAATATATAGGAGGTAGTATTTATGTGTGTGGGTGTAACTTAAAATTTTTAAAAACCCTGTAGTCTGGAAATGAAAACCAGCAGAGCTAAATCATAAATATTGTTTAGTCACTGCTGGACTGCCTGAAAATCACAGAAGTATCATAAAGTCCAATGGGAAAGGATTAGGAATATTAGCACGAGAATTTCTGTGGGCTATAGCAGTGTTATTGCAGAGGTTTTACCAGGGATTATGAGCATTAATCTGTGGTTACATCTGCAATTTACAGACCCGCTGGGATTTTTTTCAGAATGTGGCCATACACTGATAATAAATGACAGCCATGTGATTATTAAGACTTCTATTTTTGGCAAGGATGACTGTTGGGAAGTATTGGGAACCCTATTCAGAGGTTAAGGCACTTATTTGTTTTATCTTCATCCTCTTTCACCTTTTATTTTGGATACTTCTTTGGATACGGATTTGTACCTTGTCTAATGTAAACAGCAGTACACCAGTGGGCAAGTGCATAGTTTTTTAAAATTATTGTTCTGCTGCCATGGTTATTTCCAATGTAGCCCATGTTTAGTGTTACGCGACTGGTTTACAGACTTCAGAAAACCTACTGGAATGACATCTATCACAATATTTTGCCTAGGAGCAGATAGAATTTACAGTTTTCCTGTACCAACAAATATGAGTCAAAGGCCTTAGTGGTCTGTTTTATCAATTTTAAATGGAAAGACCTGCGATGGAGGACCTCAGAAGAACTGGTTTCCTTTGCACAGGTGTGCTGCAGTCCAGGGTTTATCAGAGTAAATCAAGCCCTGGTCATGCTCAGAATTCAAGTGATGAGGTAGAAGCAGCATGTGGGTGAGACAGTTTGTAAAGGCTTTGAGACTTCTGGATACAAATATAACACAGGAAAATGTGGTGTTCTAGGTTTAGAACACGTTTGTACACATGAAGATGGGTAATACAAAACGTCAAGGAGGGCATCAGGTGACTCCCACTGTGGTTACTTTCCCCAAGGAATACTCATAAGAGCTATACGACACTTTTATCAAAATACGTTTGCTGAAAAATGGTGAAAGTTTTCACCGCAATTGTTAGAAAATGGTAGGAATTTTAAAACTTTTGCAGTGTCTTGCAAAAAATTAACCAGTCTGTTTTTCCTTAACCTCAGCTGTCAGCCAAAACTTTTTGGCAGAACTTTTTCTTTAACAGCAAAATCTTTCCAGAACTCAACCCTTTGTTGAAAGGCATGTTTGAAAAAACAAATTTTTTTTCATTGGAAATTACATTGCTCTGTAAGAAATTGTGAGGGGAAAGCTTGATTACTAAATGGCGAGGTAAACACTCCACTTTGGTTTTGTTATTTTCAGGCAACAGATCTGGACAAATGCTTCATTTTATTTCAGTGGATGACCTTTAGGAATGTGATTAATCAAAATCAGTTAGAAAGACCTGGGTATAAAACGCAGTCTTGGGCAGCTGTCGTTATTTCACTTGAAGTCTGGATTTTACATTCTGGTTTCAGAATCTTCCTAGGCTTGTGATTTACCTGAAAACAGGCTGGGAAGTGTTACAAAGTGTTGTTGGGATGTTTGTGAGTGTGGTGGGCAAAACTGTTAATGGTGAATTAATGTTTTGGTATTTCTTCATTCAAACCCAATACACACCTTACCAAAAAGTTTATCTTCCTGCTCTGTTGTGTGAAAATACTCTGTAGACCCTATCAAAATACTTTTTAGACACTATGAAAATACAAATAAAGAGTAAGAAATAATAATTAAAGTGACATTTTCTACCCTTAGAAACATAATGACTGGATAAGCTTGTGCAAAATCTAAAATGAAGAAAAAAAGCACTTCAACTGCATTCTTGCCTTCAGAGAGTGAGAGGAAGTAACTTTCTGATTTTATTTATTCTTACTTTATCTAACCTGATCCACTTCTCTTTAGATCTGGCTTATTTTGTGGGAATCAATCTTGTCTTCTAACTACTTAGGGCAGATTCATGAACAACCTTTCTATCATAACCAGTGATGAAATGAGAGCTGAACACTCCCATGAAAGAGATGGTAATGCTTTTGGGAGCAGCATCTGTATTTTGCAGGTGGAACAATACACATCCAGTTTAGGTGTACTATTTTAAATTAAAAATTTAAGAGCATCAAAACCAAGTAACAATGTGTGAAAAGATCAAACCCACCTACACTTGTTACTGGAATTTTGTGGACGTCTGCCTGTGATGGAGCCTATGAGTGCCTGGGTGTATTACAGCTGAATGGTGACTGTAGGACAAATCCGGTTTCAGTACAAAGTAGGATGCGTGGGGGAAGTCTGTCATCCTTCAGACTGGACCACTGTAGTTACACGACACGATACCTAACAGATCTTAACTTCTTATACGGTAAATAAGAAAAAGACTTCTGTATCTGAAGACCAATTCTTAGAGGAAGTCAGGAAGCGTTGTCCTTATAAAGCTGGCCCAATGCTCAGCTGTAAATCATTATAGCTGCCTTTAAATCAGTGAAGTTATGTCAATTCATAACAGCTGAGCATCTGTTACAACAAGAAAAAGACTTAGTAATTGCCACAGTCCTATTGTAAAGAATCAATGAAGAACAGATACTGCAAGGACTGTAGGACTGAAACTAGTTCTGATTTTTCCGTGAGTGGCTCCCCATTGTGCCTGGTCAGGCTGCAGCGTGATACGAGCAATATGAAAACGGAAGACGGTCCGAGAGAGCCCATCTTCCTTGGGGCATGCCGCCATGAGTGCTGATCAGATATTTACAGCAGCCTTCAGGACACGGTAGTGAGCAGTCAGCTCTGCAGTCAGCCCGTTCGGTTTGCTGCCCGGTGTGTGAGCGAGCATGGGAGTGTTGAAGGACAGCTTGACATGCTTGGCGGTTATCTAAAGCGTTTTGGGTGGTTGAACGTGCTTCGGGGGAAGGGACTGTAGCTGTTTCTGATTCCTGCCTGGAGCAGTTTATAGAGAGAAACCTGTATACACCTGGGAGAAGGAAACGGGATGATAGACCTGTGACTGCAGTATGAGTTGTAGTCAGGTATGAAATAAGAACTTGGGAGTTACAATCTGTTCCCAAGCCAGCTGAAAACACGTACATACATTCCTCTGTGCTCTGTTCCCTCTGCACATGTACTATGTGATATTTGCACATCTAGCCAACAGAGTACTTTGGGGAAAAAAAATAGTTTCTTTTTATGATATCCAGTACTAGGCTGCTTCCAGCTAGACTGAGGTTTTGTGTGCCTTTCTTTTTTTGTTGACCCAAGCCAACTCTCCTATCACGGTGTTCGTTACAGAGAACCTTTTCCCTTTTTTCTTCTCGGGAACGTTGTCCTTGCAGATGAATTTCAGTGCAGCACTTCAGAAGGAATGGAAGGAACCAGGCAAGCTATGTTATAAAAATACACCATTTTCATTATTTTTGTCGTATTTTCTCAGAAGCTTCTATCATTTGTTTTCCTGCAGCCAGAAGACCAGTACACCAGATTACACAACCAGTACCTCAGTGAGGCTTTTCTCTGGTTGTTCAGAGTAGGCTTTCTTATAGAACAGCTTTTAAAGTTTGATTGCTTTTTTACTACCTTTACGCTATTCCTCCTATGTAAATCATACTCACACCCACCTGTGCATCTGCTCTGTGAACACGGTTATTGGACAGAAAGCTATTTTGCAAATTTTCATAATTCCCAACTCTGTGATTGGAGAGGGTTGCTGTGGGAATTTTCGTCTGATGAAAGGTCAGTTGGGAAATGTGAGGTCTGAAATTTCTGTTTTGCACAGACAGCTATAATTATTTTCATATTTTTTAGCTCCAAAGTTATTGAAAACAGGTTTAAGGAAAGAAAAAAGAAAGCAAAACTTTAATTCAGAACTCACTAGAAGAAAATGCAGGCTATTTTCGTGAGCTCTCCAGCCAGAGAGAGCTTTATGTTATTCCTGCCTATAACCTACTTCTGTCCATCTTGCTGCGTGAGGCTGCTTTCTGTGAACTGAACTCCTGGTGGTGACGCACCGGCCTTCCGTTTAAGTGAAAGCACTGGCATGTGAGCCGCCAGCGCTCCAAAATATGGCAAAATGACACTAACGACAGTGAAAGGTATTTCTTTCTGCGTGACAGATGAACCCGATTCCTGCCTGTCGAGATGCTGTCACTTTTATTCTGGGGCTATATATGTAGTGCATACGTAGTTCATTAGAAGGCAAAAGTGACCTCAGTATGTCAGACACGAAGTCCAGGGGGCAAAAGGCAGTGCCTAGGGAAGAACATAAGAACAAAATGGTGATACTTCTTATATTCTCCCAGTACTTTTGTGATTAAATTACAGCTGTCAAAAAAATTCCATTTACTTCAGAAGCAAGGATAGTTTTTCTCACTTTCCCCAGTGAATGTTCCTTGCTTCAGTGTGAGAATCTCCTGTTCCATTGCAAATGAGGTTGTGAGTGAAAGGTCCCGGGTGAGGGAAGGAAAACAGCCCCTGACTTAACTGCAGCAGCCTATCCTAAGTGGGAGTTTTCTGCATTAACGTTATTTGTCAGGCAACCTATGTTGCTGCTAACACTTCTTAAATCAGACTAAATTTTACACACTCAGTAGTGTATAAAATAAGCATAACTGGCCTGACTGTATAGAGTGCAAGTCCCTCTGGCTTAATAGATTCCCTCTTTCCAGGAATTGTGTGGATATGAAGTGCAGTGCTTTGTGATGGGAAGCTCTGCTTTGTTATAGCTTTCCCTAATTGCTTTCTCTGCTAAGCTGCATTTCCATTCCTGCTGCCGATTTTTTTTCTAGCTAGTGCCAAACACCAAAATAGATGTTTTTCAGTTTGGCCCTTTCACTTTGTACTTGTGCCATAGCTTAAAAATACGGTAAGTCTGGTTTGAAGATTCCTAGTACCTGACAAGAAGAAAGTATTCTCCTAGTATAAATTCACCGAGATGTGTTCAGAGTATCTTAAGTAGATTAAAATCGTACTGATTGACTTCAGTCTGGTTCAGGTTTTCTCTATGGTACTGGTGTGCTTTTACGCTGAGTCCAATACTGTCTGTTACCCTGCTGCTGGCAGGCAGCCTTGTAGAGCTGGCATAAACTCCACTTTGAGGGTTCTGGCTAATTTCAGAAAAATGCAGTCACGTGCCCCACCTGATCGCGATCAAACTGTTGTTGGGTGAGCTGGTGGTGCATGACCTGGTGGGAGTACACGTGTAAGCGTCACTTTGAATAACCTGGAGATGTACCTGGCATGTTCAGACTGCTACTGGTTTTTCTCCTGAAAACATGTCTACAAGCATATTTTTCCTGGGAAGAGTCTTGCATAGGGTGAAATAGCAGCACTGCTACGTTTTCTGTGCCAAAAAACCTAGCCTTTTTTAAACAAAGTATTTATGGATAAGTAATATAGCCCTAACTATTATGAAGTACTTTAACATTGTGCAGTTTATCAGTCTTTGTTTATGCAGAGTGTAATGTAGACATCTTTTTTTTTTTTTCTTTATATAAAAGTTTTATCTCCAAGTTATGTCAATCAGAAACTCAGTTTGAGGCATCAGAACAGAGCTAATGTGGCTGGATGGGTGAGCTCCAGCACAACCCATTGGTTTGGACTGCGATCTTTGGGAGAAATCATGGGCTGGCTTCCTTCCTGCTCTCCCCTCTTTGCTCTGCTGCCCAGCTTCAGTTTTTAAGACCTTTATCCTGAATAAAGCCTAGGAATATGTATAGAAATAAAGGGTTGTCACTGACAAAGGTTAATTAAAAGGATGTAAAAGGAAGATGGGCTTTTTTAAACGACCATTCTTGAAAAGCCCCTTGCTGTGACTGTCCCTTCTGTGCACTGATTTACTCCGGTTTGCAAACGTGTGGTTGCTGTCTTCGTTTATGTAGATGCTGCTTCATGCCACTGCTGTGCTCATTCAGAGCATTCTCAAAACTCCTGTGGGAGTGCAGACAGCCTCGAAGGGTGTTTGGAGGTCAGAGAGTGGTGATTGTTGGTTAATTTTTAAATTTTGTGTAAGTCTGCAAGGAAGTGCATCTTCCAAATTCTTTTTAGGGAATTTTAAACATATTTTTCTACTGTAAGTGTTTTTGCTTCTGTTCTTGTTTTTTCAAGTTGGTTCTGAGTTTAATTCAAGTAGAATGCTTTCATCTAAAAATAGTTTGCCTACGTTTTTTATCCATTAGACCAAAAGAGACTGTGGTGCTGTTCTCCCACCTCATCATACTGTTCTTCCTCAGAGGGCAGCAGCAATGCCAAGCTGTAAAGATCCATTCCAGTGCTTGTATCTGGCCTCTTAGAAAAGTCACACGTAGTTTTGCTGGCAGTGTAAATACAGACTCTGGGTCTGTGATGTGGTTAAACCAACTGACAAGCTGCTGAGCTGTCTAGTGATGGTGTTTTCAGTTACTCTGTTGTGCTCACTCAAACCACCATAAATGCCGTTGCTGTTGCAGTACAGTTTCATGGAAGTGCTTGATGACGTTCTGTAAAGGCAAACAATGAAAGACAGGACATCTGGTGAAAGACTGGGTGGCTCATACCCTAATGAAGGAGAGCAACCACTAGGAACCAAAGATACTGATGTTTGCACCAAACTGCGATTTCCCAGGAGCATTGTGGGTGGTTGCCCAGAGATTAGGAAACCAGGAAAACCATACAGCAGACAGAACAACGCATGAAGGGAAAGTGGGATAAGTTTCATCTGTCACTTAGAGCAGAAAGCAAGCAGGACAGGTGTCAGGTTTGGCAGAATAGCCAAATAGCCAATAGAGACAAGCTACCTTAATGTGTTGGTTCAATAGTAAGTAACAACTGCTAGGTTTGTATTATAATGGAGTAGACAAGAAGTTAAGTCCACTAATCAGCCTATAGCTCCTATTTAGTCTGGCCTCATTTTATTAGGTAACTTGCTGCCTGGGAAGTTGCTAGCTGACAGACTGTACACAGGCAGAACCCGACACCAGCTAACTTCCGAGAGCTCCCCTCGCAGCACAAATGCTGGTAGCCTACGTTCAGTTGTGATAAAGACTCCCAAATCAGTTTGAGGACCATTTACTGTCCATCTCAGATGCTTAATGGTATGATGACAGTGTAGATATTGCTGAGAAATTTCTGCATTTCTGTGAAGTCGTGCTCGGAGAAGTTATGCTGTTTGAGAATGTTCCTATTCCCTCGCGGTTCAAGTTTGTCATAGGCTTACATGAGAACTCAGCCCATGGTTGTTGCATTTGGGAAGCTGAGGTCTTTGGATACTTGAGGTGAAGGAGTGTTTCTTTTATTCTGTTATAACCAAGTTTTCAAATTATTCTGCGATTGTTATCTCTAATGTCTTGAGACAATATTCAATTCACTGGATGTACTAATTTCTGTGCTGATCTACAGGGCCTGGCTGTCAAAGTTGTAACACTTCTTAATTCCAGTTTATGTGAACTTGGAGTCATCTGTAAAAGGTATCAGTAACTTAATGATTTCAGACCTTGAGACATGAAAGCTGAGGTGGTTTGGAGGGTGATTACAGTACAGAAGTGCCTAAACTGCTTTGGGTTTTGCCAGACCATTTGGTGTTTCACTGACTAAGAGGCAGCATCAAAGATGTTCACCAAATCTGAGTGTAAATTGGCATTTAAATGACTGGGAAAGCAAATTATACCATCAAAGGCGGCAAAGAACTATCCTGGATGGTGCTGAGATGGGGGAGGAAAAGCTTCTATTAGCCATTGCTGGGTCTGCTCCGTGGCTGTGTTTCACATGGCTCTGGTCTGTAGAATTAAGCAATCATAACTGTGGTCTTGCTAAACATGTTAATGCAGTTGGTTGGCTTGATTATGACTTACTCTTTTTTGTCACAGCATTGCAAAGCGCCTCACCCTAATTTAAACCATGTGGACTGGGATCATGTCATACTTGGAAAGAAACCAATCAAACAAGACAGAAGAGGGTGGGCAGGCCTCACTTGTTTTAACAAACTTAAAGAAAACATTTCTAAGGGGACATTCCAGAAAAACATGCTTACCGAGAGGCCTTGGAACTGGTGTTTGAGCTCATGTATTATACTATTTCTCAGTTACTGTTGTAGGTCTCTCATAGGTAAGCCCAACTTAGGCAAAGTTTAGAATTGTAACGAGCTTCGTATTCTTTTGTTGTAGAGACCTGTTTTCTGGTTAAGAACGTATGCAGGTGTAAGCATGAGCACCATAGTCCTCACACACCTCTTGAAAATTGCTCTGTCCAGTGGAGATGTTGCTGTTGACTCTGCTGATGCGTGTGATCGCGTGCCCAACTGGCTCATAAAAATGTACAGGAGTCCTCAGTGTTTCTCTGCAAAAGTTACTGAAGTAAATAGGAGCATAAAGAAGGAAATTGGTAGTGGAGGCTGTTAGAGGACTGGTAATCCCACCAGCAAAAGTGGTGAGAAAGGAAGTAGTCTGGTGTTTTATTTACCAGGTTTGAAATCATTATTTCTAAAGAACTTTCTGGTGCACGCATCGTAGATTTGTTTCTGAGGTCATACCTCCTTTCAAACAGCTGTTTAACGTTCTCTGAGTATTTTGTCTGGATTTGTTCTCATATCAACTTATTCAGTGAGTTAATTTGTAGAAGACTCAGCAATTGGCTAACATTTACATGTAAATACGTGTATTTAGAGGACATGTTACTTCCTCTTTGACTAATCACAAGAAAAAATTCACTCCTGGGAGGGACAGCAGAGAAATTCTGCAGGAGAAATACACTCTATTACTTGTAGAATTTTAACTTTTACATTTTTAATGAAGTCTATCTAGTTCAATAATAACATATAAATCCAGTAAAATGTATATGTATTGTTGTCATGAATTTAGTTATCTTTTAACTAAACTCCCATCATACAAGCAAACCACCAGGTAGGTATTACATCATGAAGAATGCTTTTCCCTTCCAAATTACCAACTTCCCAGGGTGTTTTTGCAGTTCTTTTACTTCTATTACTAAGATTTTTAATGCTTACAAACTTGTCTCATCTCTATTTTCGTTTAATCACTTCTGATTTCATCTCTTATTACCTGGTGGGTGTTTGATGGTTACTCTTTCACTAGTTTGAGCTGAATCTGTGTATCTGTTGCTATCATCTGTGTTCCTGTAGTTTTGTGGGTTTATTGTGTCAACTTGCTACATTGTAATTCTTACATCTAGCTTATAGGGGTTATTTCCTGCAACGAAGTAGCGATACTTTCATTTATATTGAAATCTTCTTGATTTTTAGCTATAGAAAATATGCCTTTCAGCGAACAGCTTTTAATTCCCAGTCTAATATAATACAGACTAATATCTGTAGTTAAGTCTTGAACTGATTAGAAAATGTATTTAGATAGAATTTTCTGTCATTGGGGTTTTAGCCACAAATTTGTGTTTAATCCATAACTGTCACCTTCATGGTTGCTGTTAGCTTACATGTGGGCTCTGTCCAAATCCTTGAGCACAGCTTGGTCATTAGAAAACCTGCAAATGGGTGTGGGAACACACTTCTTAAATTCATCAGGTCTCTGAGTGTCTGCTGTAGCCTGCACATATGCCATCTGAAATTTTTAAATATATTTGATTTTATGAAAAAAAAAACCACAAAAACCCAAAACACAAGACTGCTGGTAGCACCCCATTTTGTATTTGGGGACTTGAGTCTTCCAGCTCTAACAGTTCTTGAAGGTAATCAACAAAACTTCAGGAGGGGCGATCCCAGCCTAGGAAGTGGCAGAATAGCTTTAAGTGTATCTTCTGATGTAAAGCCTGTTTTGACTTGTTCAGCTGGGTGCAAACCAGGAGGAATTCCACTGATGTCACTGGATTTCTGTCATCAGAGGGAGGCCTGCTGCACTCTAAAACTCTGATGAACACAAGGCATGGCACTATAGTGCTTCTTCACTGCTGCTGCCAAATTTTAATAGCATTTTTTGGCAACTTGGTGAAACTGGATAGCACTGAAGTTCCAAGAGGGACATTGTAATGGCTTTAAATGTTGTTTATATTTGACATCTTCAGCAGATACCAGTTTCCCCAAAGAAACATTTCTGAACATGGCCTGCTGTCCCATTCAGGCCTGATCACCACGGAGCCCGTGTGTTCAGAGCAGGACAACAGTAGCTCAGAGTGAGAAGTCACAGCCCTTCTGCAAAGTGTTAGCAGATGTAGAAAGAAGCAGCTGTGTACAATACCAACACATATAGCATATGGAAAACTAGTGATCTTGTTTCCTGGAGTCTGTTCAGGTTTTGTTTATGCTTTTTTTCTGACCAAGTAGAGATAATTATTCAACATTAATTGTTCCAACAGAATGTGCATTAGGAAGATCTTAAAATTTTTCCTTGGTGAGTATTCATTCCTCTTTTCCATATTCTCTAAAAGGCTTTGTTGGCAGGTTTTCTTCTAGCTAAAAAGAGAATTAGTCACTAAGTGTTAGCCACAGATGTTCTCCTTGATAACCGGATTTGACTCCGCTGAATGCAGTGGGTGGAATGATTGAATAAAAGAATTAAAGAATTCTTGGGCATCTCCAGCTATTTTGCAATAAACTTTCAATGAGTTTTGCTATATTCTTAAGTGACCTAATTGTTTTAATGTCAAGCTCAAAGCAAAAGTATGTTTGACAATAAAAAGTCAAAATACTTCATTTTGTTATCCTGACACTCCCTCCTCCTTTCACTTAAAGACACTTTTTTCAGCCAATATACTGTTTGCTTCTAAATCTCTTTCCAGATTCAGGTTATAGAATAACTATATACTTTGACTGATTTTCAAATGGCAAGGTTATATTTTCATTTATGTGAGCACTTAAGTGTGTAATTTCTGTTAACTTAAGTCAGAGCTTGGCCCAAAATGGTGGTTGCACACAACTGTTTCAGCACTCCTGCCATATATATTCACATCAGTGAATGAGGAGCAACTTTGTTGTTTCCATCTCTCTCTGGGTCAAATCCTGGCTGCAGTTAAGCAAGTGTTTAGGAAATACTTTTAGTTCCATCACAGCTTTGTGTATAGCAGCTGGTCTTAGCAGTGAATTGGGGAAGATAAAGTACAAATGGAGTATTATTCAGTTTATTCTAAGGAAAGAGTGGTTTGTTAGGATGCGGAGCGAAGAAGAAAATTTAAAATATAATCTTGAGGTCTTGTCTCTGCTTTATGTAGTTGAAACTACATAAATTAAAAATACTTGCATGTACTTGAAATGCACTTGAAAGTTCCCAGAGCAGTTTAAGAAGTGGAGTTTTGACAACATTATCTTTGCCAACATTTTATTTCCCTTAAACGTTGTATGATGTGTATTTAGTTGCCACTGTCTGCCACAGAAGTGGTTCTATTTCAGTGGCACCATGGTCATTTGTGAGTGTTGGAATGAAATGCTTCGTATAAAAACAAGATTTTGGCACCAGCCAAATTAGTCATCTAGTAGATGTTTGGGAGTGTGGCCATTGCCAGTTCACCCTCACTCATGGTAAATGCAAAGGCATTTTATATGCCTCTCTACTTCGTAACGTTTCAGCAATGTCAAGCAACCAGCGTACTGGGGTTTGACTGTGTGGAGCTAAAATTTTAGTATCTGTTTTGACAAAAATAATCTGAGTTTTCGCAAAGCCATTCCTATGCCACCAGACTTAAAGATGAAGGCATTTTCTTTAAATATTCTATAGCAATTGTTTCTAATGCAGCCTGTAGAAAGCTCGGTGTGTTACACATGTTTTCTTGATAAAGACAGTACTAGTGAGGAAAAAGTGTGGTTTAAGTGTTTGAGTTGGGAGGGGGGTTATCAACGCTTTAACAAGAAGGCTTGCCGAATCTCCTTTGTTTTGGCTGAATTGCTCTGTGACACCTGTAGATGAAGGAGGAATATAATTTTCAACCTTCTTAGTTTTAGCTGACAATCCCAACAGCTGATGCTTCTGTGTCTGGTTTGAAACACGATAGCCCAAGAGGCTGAAAAGGGAAGCTGGTTGTCAGTGCCCTGTGCTGTACCTGGTCTATAGGTACAGTATTTTACGGTAGCTATTTCTGCCTCCGGAGACGCTTTCCAGTGCACTTTGCACGGTACTTATCACATGAACTTGAGCCAAAAGATTTTTCATTAAATGGCTTTTATAGCCACTGCTTTCACTGGGATGTCTCTCCTACTACCTTTGCAATGGCATCTAGCATGTAATGGGGCAGCTGTGCCAACCATGATCTCTTTTCTTATTACTGTGAATGAAGGAGTGAGAACACAGCGGCATGAGAGTTGATTATTAAGAATGAGTACAGACTTGCAGATGAAGGTCTGTAATTGTCAACATTTCACTGATTAACTGCCAGCAAGGTAGAGAAATCTTAAACTGTTTTCGCTGGATGCCAACTAATTTAAGAGCCTGCTTTCAGGCTGTGTTAGAGCCAGAAAATATAGTTACCAGAGCAAGCACAGTCTCTGTCGCTTCTGTTTCCCAGCTGCTTCTCTTAGGATGAAAATGGCAATACAGAACTTCTTTGCAAAGGCTGAAATCCAAATCATTATCCATTTTTCTGTGATTTCAAATCTCCTGAGGACTCAAGAATGAAATTCATTTATTTCAAGCTAAATGTCCTCAGCCCCTAAAAGAAGCACCAAAATCATAAGCAAATCAGGGGGCACCTGCCTGTCACCAGGAGAGATCACCAAAACTTCTGAGAGCTGGCAAAATCCATTTAATGGTTAGAAAGAGCAATTGATAAAAACCATCTTCAAAGCCTCCTTCTTGACTTTGTACTTGAAAGCAGTCGAACACTAGGTCACCTCTCTGCCTGTCAGCCTGCCCATTCCCATTGTACCCGATCATTTTTACTGCAGATCAATGGAAGTCAGAGGTAATGGAAATGACCTGTACAACGCGGCCATGGAGGTGTTAATCCCACCTGCACTCTCATTCTCTGTCTGTGGGTGTCTCTTGTAAAAAATAACTTGGAAAGGTTATAGGTAGAAAATACTGTGTTACAAAATAGTTCAATCTGCTACAGCTCTAGGTGGAATGGAGATACTGCACCAGCAAAGGGAGAAGGGTTTTTGAATAGTTTGAATATTTTGCCATCCCAAGCAATGGATATCCTTGAAGTCAAAAGATGAAGTTTCATTTTTTGATCTCCTGTCATTATATTCAGTGACAGTTGCGCTCCATCCCTTCATCCTCTTTTGTACTTGGAGCTGATCTGACAGGCAAATTTTTTACTGGTGCAATCTTAAAGTATTCATTTTATGCAGGCTGATGTGGTATGGGCAGTGGCAACAATTTCCTTTGTGGTGGTCTTTCAAGTGCTGAGAAAGTACTGAAAATGGGATGGAACAGACAACTACAGAAAAGCCATTATTGCTATTTAGTTTTTGAACTTCATCTCTTGACACAAGAGCAATGCAATGTACTGTAGTTCAGTAACTAGAAAATCAACTTCTGGGCCCTTTTGATCTATGGAAAGGTTTGGATCCAGGCTATGCAGGTAGCTCTCCCTTCATCATAGACTAAATTGAAACTTAAAGTAAGATGTCCCATTTGAATCTGGACTGAAACTTTGTCACTGGAGTGCCTCTCTTTGTATGTGTCCTTGTCATATCCTCCTTCAGAATGCAAAATCTTACTAAGCCAGAGTATGGGTGTGGATCTTCCCTTTCTGGAGTAGTTATGCAGCAGAAATAAATGCTCACACGTTTCGATGTTATTGTTGACTGGTGCTATGAACTTCCTCAGCCCACCTGGCAGCCTCTCAGTCTTTAGCTTTGGAGTTTGATTTTGCACAGTGTCTTTTGGATAAAGCAGAAAGAAGTGAAAGAATGTTCAGAGATGTTGAAGCTTTGTGTCATTTGCTGAGGTGCTTGTATGCCTGGTTAATTATTGCCTAATTTATAAACTCTTGGGATCATGCTTTTCAGCAGTGAGAAGAAAATGTTACACAAACTGCCAAAAAATATCAGATTTTCCATCCCAGCTGTTTTCTGACTAAATGGCTACACCATGAGTTTAAAAGAGCTGTTCAGCTGCACTTTGGGATGTTTTCCCTTTGTTTATCCCTCTAATGCCATGCCGAACAGAACCTCTACTTCTCTCAGCAGAGGATTTTTGGTATCTAGCAGCAGTGGATAGGTACAGCTGAAATCACATGCTTGGTTTTCCCTTTTTCCACCTCGGGATGTTGCTGTGTTCACTCCAGGGGAAGGGGACAGAAACACAATCATGTTCACACTGTGTACCTAGGCAAAGCAACGGTGAAATCCTTTGGAAATGGTTTGCATGGCTAAGCTACACAGTAGTTCTCTTCTTAACTTCACAGGTATTTTCAGAAGCAAAGAAACTCAGTCCTTGGCATCATAGTTCACAAACTTCCTAAAGTCTTTTTTGATGCACTTGTGGTTTATGGAGCACCATTTTGAAGCCACAAGACTATCAGAATTACCATAGCTGCATGAAAAATGGACACCTGTTTTGGTCTTGGTCTCTGGAGAGCTGCTACGCGTGATTGGGACTGTGGGGATGAGGTGTAATGGTGGGGTTTGGTCTTAGTGCTCTTTGGGGGGGGCGTATCAACAGGAGAGTCTAGTACACATGCAAGGTATTTTACTGCTGTGTTTGACATTGGTCTTTGACACAGTAGTCTCTCCAAGTTTGAGAGAGACCTATCACAAAAAAATAGGGACCAGCTAGAGTCCTGAGAAGAATACAGGTTAGAAGTCTGGAAGTCAGTGACCTGAGAGGAACTACTGAAGTATTGTGAGATGTCTGGCCTAGAAAAGTGATGGCTGAGGGAAGACAATACTGGCGTAAGCATTTATAAGAGGAAGGCAGTGAATGTACTGCTCTAAGCAAACAAACAGAATAAGAAACAACAAGTAAGAGAATTCCAGAGTTAGAAATTTTTAAGACTTTCGAAAATGCTGACAGTTATTCACTGGAATAGATTACTTAAGGAGAATGTCTATCATTGTAGTTGGGATAAATACCTATCCAAAATTGTGTAGAGAGAGTAGTTTGAGCTTCACATCTCAGTGTTAGCTCCATTTTATGTAGACTGTACACTAAGTCTGTGCAGAAATGAAACGTCAAATTTCCATTAAAAGGCAACATGAAGAAAGTTTTCATTTTCATCCAGCTGTGCTTTATAGGCAACTTGATAGTCCAGAACACAAGGTTCCCACAAGAGAAAAATTACATTCACGTTGTCTTAGGACAGGAAACAAAGACTGTGATTAGATCTGTGCTGTATCATTAGGAAGTATTGGCCCATGTCACTAATCTGTGTAATTTAAACTATGCAATAGGAGTGGACATCTTAAGGATAACAAAAACAACAAAACATCTGAACTAACAAGCAAAATAAAATTGCTCCTAGCAAATGTCTGTATATTCTTTGACTGTGGCCTGAGGGGAATTTTGACCTTTGCAGACTTGCACAGGGTATGATGACCACATGTGTGGTAAGTGGCATTTCAAGCCACTGAAATTTCTTGTTTGGAGGATTTAACGCAGAGCTGTGTTTGAGTTCAGTGTAACTCTACTGTCAAAGCATTATCGACAGCCTGGATCTTCTGCAAGGAAAACCAAAACATTGCATCAGCCAACTAGTCTGGCAGATTGTGCCCTCCAAAATCAATAAATCCCAGCAGAAATGCTTCAGTCACTGACCTCTCCTCCCTGACATTTGTGCAGGTGTAACAGGCTCCCTGGTATCAAAAATTAGCAAAATTACCAAAGCCTCATGCTTCTATGGCTTATTTCCTTATAGTCAAGAACTTTTCCTGCTGTTTTTCCATTTCACAGACATCATGGCTACGAAGGGCAGAAGCTATCAAGCTGATGAAACCTATTTCATATGGTGCTCTGAATGTGGTACTCGCTAGCGTAACTACTCCTTCATATTTCTTAGCAGGCTAAGTTTTCTCCCAGAATTACTCTCTTCTTTAGTTAGGCAACCTCTATCAGAAAACTGTGTTCAAATATAACGCATTCCAAAGGCTGTTGACTGAGATGACGAAAAATCATAGGCAGTATTTGATACATGGCTTAACATAGGAGCATTCTTAAAGGTATTTCTCCAGCGGTATCTCCTTGAAAGAAAGATTCCTCAGTTAAAGCAGATGTCTTCATTATGTCAGTTTTACTATGTTTCATTGGTAGCCTTGCTATATCTGTCTTCTGTGTTGATTTTGGGTCTCACTTTGCCGCTGCTTTTTGGACCCAAACTCTTCCGAAAATTATCTACTTATTTACATGCTGTCATTCAGTGTTAATCTAAATTTATATCCCCCCTTTTTTTTGTTAAAACCTCAACTTACCATTGAGCTCTGTTATCTTGCACTTGATGGAAAAAAGTATTAATGCTCATCGCTACTGTTAACATCAAAGACAATGGAGCTGGCTACTATTATGGTCTGGTTTATAAGCTATGTCTAGAGTGAGGTAGTTACTTGAGCCAGGACTGGAAATGCCTCTTTCTCTTCTTTTTGCCATATACCTCTGTCATAGGGGAAGCATTTACTATAAATATATGGAAGTTGGCATTAATGTTTTTATAATTTCCTTTTTTCTGTAATGCATAGAATATTTTCAGCAGTAAGTAGAATGTGCAGCTTAAGTGGGTTGCTGTTCTTTTCTGAAGGAAAACGTGGTTGGGTTTGATGTGGTTCTCCGTCAAGTTTATGGAGGTATAAGTGGATGGCGAATGCTTTAGTAGTTTTTCTTCAGGAAACAAAAATTGTCCAAAAGAAAAGGTGAGGAGAAAAAAAGCCACATGGAAAAACTGGAAAATAACTATTTTTCTCTTACCAAAAATAAACTAATTTTCTTATTATATAGCATGTGATTTCTCATTTTGTAGTTACATTTGTAGTTTAAGTTTACAGCTGATTATAAACTTGGAAATAAATGAATTTTTCTTGAAGAATAACTGTGCTAGAATTAAAAATGCCATAGTAAACATTAGTGCAACTACTTTTTCATCAGGGACTAGTGACAATTATTTGATATTTTATAGGCTTATAGCAGCCTTCCAGTACCTGAAGGGCCCTACAAGAAAGATGGAGAGGGGTTTTTACAAGTGTGTGTAGTGATAGGACAAGGGGTAATGCCTTCCAGCTGAAAGAGCGGAGCTGTAGCTTAGATATAAGGAAGAAATTCTTCACCATGAGAGTGGTGAGGCCCTGGTCCAGGCTGCCCAGAGAAGCTGTGGCTGCCGCCTCCTTGACAGTGTCCAAGGCCAGGTTGGATGGGGCTTTGAGTACCTTGGGCTGGTGGAAGGGGTCCTTGCCCATGGCAGGGGGGTTGGAAGGAGATGATCCATAAGGTCCCTTCCGACCCAAACCACTCTATGATTCTATATTTCTTCCAAAGAATGATGGCAAGTTCCTGTCCCTCCCAACCTGCACCATAATATCTGGGCTGAAATATATAGCCTTTTTTTTTTTCAGCTTGTCTTTGTAGAAGCAAGATTTTGACTTCTTTACCTTCTATTCAGAAGGACCAAAGCACTGCTGCTACATTATGCCCTGACTCCCTTTCCCTAGACTCCATCTTTGTTTTAGTTTGTGGAATATGATAATTGCTCTTCCCCTCTGTGACAGAAAAGGCTGTATCCAGGGCAGACTGTCTCTGTGTTAGACTGCTGGAGTGAGATTCAGGAAGTTTTAGTCCTGTTCCCAACTTTGTCATTGGTCTGGGGGAGAAGTTACTCCAAGAGCAACAGTGAGCTTCTGTCACGACTGATTTGAGGTCCGTAAGATCATAAGATCCAGCGAAGAGCTAGACATGACTTTTCTTAGAACTTCAGTCTTCAGAAGGAAAACATTTCTTTTGTGTGTTTTGTGCCATGTCATTTGCATTTCATTCCAGAAGTTAATTTTGTACCAGACTCCAACTTTATGATGTTGCTTTAAAAAAGTGTAAGGTACTGACGTGATGGGGACCAGCTTAAGGGAAGTTATAATGGGGCTGATGGGTTTGTTCATGGTATTGTTATTGCTGGATCCCACAGAGGAGGTGAGAGAAAGCAAACAGGGCTGCTACGTCCACAGACGTATGAGTATGAGACGTATGAGACAGTATGAGAGACGGCAGCTTTTCTCCTTTTCACCTGAAAGGTGAGATTTTTTATTTATTTATTTTACTTTTTCCCCCTACTCCCTGAAATGTGCCCTGGGCCAAAGTTAGTTATTCAGGTTTAGTGGAAAAGAGTTGGGTTTACATCCAAAATTTTTTCTGATATTTGGTAAAGCTAACACACCAATTCCCAGTCTGTTCTGTGTGCCACCACTTTTAGTCACTTTGCCAAGCGCCTTCGTTCTATTAAAATCTGGTAAGCTCTTCAAGCAAAAATATTCTTTCTGTACTTTAAAATGAGCCTTTGCTCATATGTGTTTGCCTGGAAAGTGTTAGCAGGAGAGCTGTGCGTTCACCGTGGGAGGGAGAATCGCTTCCTACTGGTGCTGTGCAGTTTCTGTCGCCGAGCACTGACCAGCTCCAGGGAACAGTAATGGCAGTGCCTCGTCTTCCATAAGACACATTTGTACATGTTAAGCCATTTCTCTACAGCTGTTTTCCTCTCGTAGACAAACTGTAAACAATTAAATTATCCTTTTTCTGCCCTTTAACAGGTATAAAAGTTTTCAGTGTTGACTCTACTGTTTGCTTTGTAGTACCTGTCTGTTCCCCACATCTTGTTCAGAATTTAGTCGCTCTGTTTGTCGGTAGCTTTTACAATGGCATCAGAACTAATGGAATGTACTTGGATTTACCAGCACAAGGGGTCATTATTCCTGGCTGGAGACCAAATGTGGATAAACCCACTGCTTAATTTCAAAATTAACGCAAAGGACATTGAATCCCTAAAATGAGCACTGGCATAGCTGGTTGTTGTTCTTATGTTCAACCAGTGTGTTTACTACAGACTGCAACTAAAATGATTGTGCTACAACACCCTCACTTCTCTTTTTTTTGGTAACTTTTCAGTGAAATATTTTCTTCTAGAAGAGAAGATGATTTTTGTGTTACAGGGATTTAAGTTGACCTGCTCCCAAAATGTGTGAGCAATAGGCTTGTGGTTTCTTCCCCAATAATTTAATACTGCAAGCAGAGCTCACATGGAGCAAGTCCTCAGTCACGGAGCAGTCTGTTTTGACAGTCCTAAATGATCCATACAAGTTACCCTTGCTGTACAAGAGTTAAGTAATGTCTCCACGTCAACACTTTGTGAAAGAGTATGCTGAAGTTAATTTGCACCCCAGGTCAGAGCCCAGATTCTTTCAAAAGAGCGACATTGAGCATAACCTTTTGGATTTCTGTAGACCTTGGCTGAGATCTGTATTAAGATCTTGGCAGCACAGTGCATGTGAGTGTCCTATACAAGACCGATGAGAAATCATAGCAGCTAGCTGTTCACAGACGTTGTTTTTTGACTTATGACTAGTCACAGAAATTGTCAAATTCATCTTACTGCTGTATGTATCAGCAAGTTAAGATTTTCTAAATTACTAGTGGTAGTTGCCATCATTTGTTTCTGATATTTTGTGTTAAAAAAAACAAACCAAAACTTACCTGGAACTTCATTCTTTTCAGTGTGCTAAATATGACGAAGGAGATCTGCATTTATTCCCACATTTCTTTGTTTTTGCTGTCAAACCCATGAAGCCGGAGACTTCATGTAATGAATTGGATGACGGTTCTCTGCAGAGAGTAAAAATCAATGACAAACGGTCAGTGTAATTTTCCTGTCATTTATCCCTTTAGAATGATGCTTAAAAGTAGTGCGCAAGCAAATATTATCTTGAAGGGAGAAGATAATTGTGCAGAATCGATCTTGCTGTTTTATATGAATCGTCCTTACTTGTCTGCATTCAACAAAGGACAATTCCGTTTGTACGGAAACACAGAGAAGATCTCAAAGGGAGAATAGTTTTAGTTATACACACCTTCTTCTTGCTGAAGCACTTCTTGATGGAACCAAGATGGACCAATAACTGCAGTAGCCAATTCCACCTGCAGGTTATTTCAAATTTATCTAGGCAAAACATAAAAACTCTGAATTATTACTGTTACCACAGACAGATGCTTGAGTTTCTAAGAGCAGGTCCGCTCATATGTCTAAGGTGATCTTATGTAAAACTGAACAGATGGAGACAAAAGTTGAAGGAAGTGATTTTTTTTTTTTTTCCAAGTCTGTCTTCAGGATAAAAGATGCTTATAAGTAAAAATAGTTGGAAGAAAAAGGGTATTATCAACTAGATTTATAGCATGTTTTTGGAGAAGGTTCTGTTACACTTAGTTGCGTTGTATAAGGCAGGTGCATTAGTGGCCTTCTTGATTCTCCTTTCATTCATTAAAGTTTCAGATTCTGGACATTAATCTTCTGGCTTGCATTTGCCAATTTATTTCATTGTGACAAAGTCTAAGCTGGGTTTCTTTGGGTAAAAAGATAGGGTTAAATATCAGAGGTCCAAGGCATGCACTTGATGTTTATTCTTCACCTGTTGTGCATGCCAGTGTGTGACTTCAGAACCTATAGTGCTGAGGACAGACTTGTAATGAAAGTTTACTTTCCAGCTATGTGTTTAGCAAACATATAGAGAGAAGAAATTTAAAATCATTTTAACATTATCTTGTCAAGAAAATTCCCTAATTCATAGGGGGAACGGTAATTTTAAATTTTAATGTTTTAAATGATGGAATGACAATTAGACTAGACCGAAGCTTGGAATTGCACTGGTACCCTGAAAAGAGCTGAACCCAGACGTCACTGTGTGGAACACTGTCCCATTGATAAGTTAAATAGGTTTCAAATTATAATGGGTGCTGCCTGCTGCAGAAACAAAAAGTGGGTTTCCCACGGCCATCCAGTTTAGCACACTCCATGACATAGCAGCTCATTGGGACCTTTGTCCTTTCAGAAATTCTGTCTAGTGCTTTCCTTCCTCTATGCTTAAAATTCGTTGTGAGCAGAAAATTATGCCACTGTGGGATGCAAGTAGATGGAAAAAAAAAAAGTATTGGAAACAACACATGAATAAAGGGAGTACAGGTCATCCCTTTTGCCATCTGCGAGTCAGGGTGTCTGACCCTGAAAAGAAGCAATGCAAATGCTACAGCTCGCTAGGGCTTGTAGGTGGAGCTTTAATTTCTCGGGGAAAGGGCAGGCTTTGTTATGAGAAGCAATCACACGGACTCATTTTTTCCAAGAGGTACATTGTACTTGTTCTCGGATTGTTACACTGTGTGGTGATGAATAACACTTGGAAGCAGATGTCAAAGGCATCAGTACTCAGTGGAAATAGTACATTTTTTCCATTTTATGTCTAGTTTAGACTATATTAAAGAGGAGGGAGAAAATTTAAAAGCTGAAAACATGTTGAAACACGTTACGGTTGTGACAGAGTTGACGACAGCCAGGAAATTCCAAGTTAGGGTCCTCTCTCCATCCTTTCTGGGCACTCAGATGAAGAGTTCAACATCCAAGCCCTTGGGTTAGCATTGGTCACAGAAGTTTTATCCTTGTTATTTGTTGTTGTCTGTGTGCCTGTTTGATGCTGGCTGCTTTCCTCTTTTCTTTTGATCTTTCATAAAAATGTATAAAGTCCATGTTCTGCATCATGTGCTTTCATACCAGCTCAGAGCTGTTAGGTAACTGTGAACTTTTAAAAAAAACTAATCTAGAATAGTCTGCATCCCAGACAGTTCATAGAAGATTTGTTCTACAGACAAGAATGAATACAAATATTAACTTCTATCACTGTTTATAAGAGCGTGTGGTACTCACATAAACATAGCATATTTTGCGTAACACATCTTGCATGTGTTAGCAATAAAAACATTCTGGATTATGAAAATCTGAATATTTAAATCATGTAATGTTATTTTCTCTTGAAGGTAATACCGAATTATACTTTCTCAGATGTTAACAACAAAAAGTGATCTGCATGGGTTTGCTTTGATGTTCCTATGGGAGATGCCGGAATGGCACAGAACAGTGCCACATAGACAGAGTGAGGCACAAACCAGACTACATATTAATAAATACAATATAACCATGCCAGCTTTGCCTGTGCTCTGTTCACCCTGCTTCTCTGATGCAGCTAGACTGCACTTTTCTCCAACTTGTTAGTTTTGGGAAGGTGATATGTTCTGTTGATTTATAGATCATAAAGATTATAGTCAAAAGTGGGCCACTGTGGTCATGTAGAACAGTTATGGATCACTGGGATTAATCCCTGTTAACTAGAAGAATCCTCATCTTACAGTTTCCACTGATTCATCACAGTCTGGCTTCACTTACTCCAGCAGTTGGTAACCGGAATGCTTAACTTTGCTCTTTAACTCCTAGTCTGTATTTGTGTACCTTTTACCCACTAGACTTGAAAGCATTCTTGTAGCTAGACTGAAGTGTTTCTTTTTTTAGATTTCTTTTCTTCTTCTAGGTACTTACAAAATTACAACAGAATCCTCTGCTTATTAAACTAAACGAATGTAGCTCCTAAACACCTTTACCTAGAACATATTTGCTTATTAATTCTGAACCAAACTGAGTAAGATCAAGTGAGAATTTGTTGATACCTAATCTGTAACAGTGTTGGGGTAGTAGCTGCACCAGTACTGTACCCAGAGATGGTGTAACCACACTTCCTATGCTGGACATTCCGCATGTGGTTGTGCTGTTGCATTTGGGAGTTCTTTAGCTGCTTATCCAGTGTGATCCCTGGAAAGGTTTTGGAGTCGCTGTTGAGCAGATGCAAGCCCCTGCAGTAAGGCTGTGGGCTAAACATACGACGTTATATGTGGCTGTACAGAAGTTGATGTAGTTGGCCAGCTTACCACATGGTGCAGATCAGTCTTTTATCAGTGATAAAGCTCCTTCTACCTTCTGCTCCCACAACGTTTTTTATAATCATCCGTGATCAATATTGATTTTATGTTTCTTTCCAGTCACCAATAAATTTTTTTAATGTAGTCTTAAAATCCCTTTGTGATTATCAGTAGGCAAGTGTATTTTTGCCTCCCCATTTAAATGCAGAGAACTGTCATTTAGTTAATTTTAAATCCTCTTACTATCTACCATGTTGATTTTGTGTCTTTCTGGCTTCTTGATGAACAACTCTTTCTGAAGTTCAGCCAGAATAGTTTTCTGTAAACCTGTATTAGTTTGGATTAAGTATAAATGCTCTTTAGTTGAGTTGCATGCACTGAATCACTGTGCTTGCTATTATCACTATACTTTCTTGTCTAGGAAGTGAGGCTGACCAGGCTGTATTTGGCCAGGCTGTCCAACTTATCCTTTTTAGAAAACTGGCACACCATCAGCTTTCTTTTAGTCCTCTGGAAATTCCACTGTCTTTCAAGAATTCCAAGTATTTCAAGACTTATGATGTCGTGCGATCTCGAATCCAAACTCCCCACCACATTTCCCTTCACAAAAATAACTATGAACTTTCTAAATTCAATTTATTTCTTTAAAGCATTTCCAATGGTATAATGTTTTGTAGAATGTCTTTTATTGCAAAACCTAAATTTCGAGCTGAAAAGCTCATTGGCTTTATCTTTAAAAACATGGTTTTTTAAAAGATTCTCATTGTTCTACCCGAGCCGTTCCAGTCTGTGGTATAAATAATTATTATAGCGTCTTTTATGCTTAAGCGTACTGTGTGAAAAACATAACATTCCAGCTGGACATGTGTAGATAATTAGTTTTAGGGCCAGTTGTATCTGAAGTATACCAGGGTTTGAATCTGACTGAATTTTCTGTTTTAGCTAAGCACAAAGCATGAATGTGTAATTGTTGAAGGAATTTGATCAAAAACACACTGCAGAAGAGGTTGGTTTTAGAAACTAGAGAAGTAGAACACCCGTGGGGTGTTTAAGTAACAGAAAGCTACAAGTTATCAACTCCAAAGTGCCTAAAGAAAAAGAAAGCTCATAAAGGACAAGTGTCCGAAGAGCCCTGGGATCACTTGGAGTTATTTATTAGGCTGAGAGCAAGGTTAGGGCCGTTCCGAGGTTTGAAGGTTAAAAGGAGGAGATTGCAGATAGCATGGAAAGAGCAGGGGCACTGTGGGAGGACATCCCATGCTGCAGTCTTGTGGTGCCAGTGATGGGAAAGGATGATCGTAGCTGCAGTGGCTTTGGAAGGCATGTTCTAAAGCTCAAAAGCATCTTGTCTGGAGCTGATCCTCTGCTATTGTCCTCTTGGTGTGAATGGAAAATATTTTGGCACTTGAGCAGGGCCTTCAAACGTCTTTCAGAAGCAGTAGCTGCAAAAAGGATATGGACGGTCACTTGTCTGAGCAAGCTGAAGAATCTGTATGTATTTTAGCCACGCAGAACTGTGTTGTCATGTACTTGATAAAATTATTTGTTCTTAAAATAAATAATATTTTAACAGTGTAGCAGAGGCCAGGTGCTTATTCCTAATAACACTGGTTCATGCTATAAGCTTTTAGTTATTTTCCAAGGCTTGATGCCTTCAGTGGTTTGGTTTTTCTTAAAGGCCAATAGAAATTGTTACACATTAAACTACTGTCAGTTGTTGTCTATTAAAACTGAAACCACCTCAGTGGTGTATGTGTACGGCTTACACATTTAAAGCATTTTAAAAACAGTAACCTATTAAATACAGAACAGTTTCATAGCATGAGTACCACTTTTTCTGTTTTACAGCTGAGGGAAACTGGTGAATAAACTACACCTGTGGCAGAGGTGACAGGAAAACTCTGGAGCGTAGAACATCAGGGTACTTTCAAGTACCCTGTTCTTGCCCTCAGCTCATATGGCTTCTATTATTTCTAGCATTTCACTTTTTTATCAGTGGTTTTAATATTAAAAGAAATTTATTTTTGGTGAACTTCTGTTTAGCAAATGTGCTTTCTGCCTTCAATCTTTTACATGCAACCCAGAGCTCACAAGATCATGGCCAAGTTATAAACCCCCTATGCAAATGGGCAAAACAACCACCAACGAGCAAAACGATAGCCAAGTTCAGGCTTCCTTGCCCCAGTTCTGTTCTCAGGGAACACAGGGACTGATCTGACCTTAACGGCCTGAATGGGGTATTTGGAAATGCTGCCTGGTAGGGAGCACAGCTAAGCTCCAGTGTCCTTGCCAGATCATGCTGCTGGCTATGTGTGGCGTTTGCGGGTGAGAACAAGTTTTTGATGCTACTTTTGACTAAACTGGAAAAAAAATTAGCTTGAGACTCATGGAAACCACTTCTCATCCAATTATCTGAGCAGGCGGTGGAATGCGGTATATGGGGTGGGTGTTAGGGGCGATGAAGGGTGAATGTTTTGTTCATTCAAACTGTATGGCAGTCAGCTAGTTTTGGGATTTGCTACCAGTTGTGAATCCAGCCCTAATTCTCTAGGTAGCAAACCAACCAGCTGGCTATGGTGGTGCTCACAGTACGTTTTTTAGGTCAGGGGTCCTATTGCTTTTCTTTCCCGTACAGTTTCAGACACACTTCTAAAACTCAAGAAGTTATAAATAATGATAATAACAACCTAGATGGAAATTTATGATCTTGACTCATATCTGCTTTAGGTTTCAGGCTTCATTAAAAAGCTGCAAATTAAAACTGGTGTACTTGTGTGTCTGCAGAGCTCCCACTGGTGATCACACTGTGAAACCCTGACCGCCGCTGCCAGGGCAGCAGCCAGGGGCTCTGCCGCGTGGGCTGTAGGGTCACTTCCACCCTTTCTCCAGCCCATCGTATCCCACGCTGTGCAAGAGCAGAAGAACACCGTTACTAGTACAGTACTTGTGAGGACTTCAGCTAACGCTCTTGAATGTTTTATTTTTCAGTTTTATTTGTAAATCTTTGTTCTGCCAGTGCACTTCTTATGCAGTCTGATATCAAGTGTTCTCACTTCTTAAAAAGCTTCTGTAAATGGCGTAGGAGTTTATTGGCATTGAAAATGCAGTAGTTGTTAAAATTGGATGCTTTCGGTTTTGCCAGCTTATGATAGTTCATAGAGTAAGGTATTAATGCACTAAATTAACAAGTCCTTGTTATCATTATCTGTAGATGGTTCCCAAAATTATTCCCTTCTAGAGCAATAAGTCTTTCCATGTACTTCTCTAAACATCTGCAGTCCCACAGGATAATATTCTGCAAAATTACAGTGATGCATTTTTCCAGGAAATAAATGCAGATTCTGTCAGTCATTCAATAAACAAGCCTCTTTTCTTGTTTTTATCTTTGGTTCTTGTAAGTGCTACAGTCAAAGCGCTGCCTCTATTGGAAACTTCTTTTACAAGTGCTGTAAGAGTTTGGGAAATCTGTCAAACATCCCGAGCAGCTGCTGAGCACGGCCCTCCGATCCGTGTGTGCTTTGGCATCGGAGGGATGCACAGGAGCAAAGAGTGAGTGGAGGAACTGGGCTTTGAAGTCTGCTTGGTGACGTTATATTATTCTTGGCTCTTTGCGCTTTGGAAAATACACTGCATCAAGTTCTCATCGTTGCTGTAGTGTACGGTTTTTGTTGAGGCTGTAGAAGGGTGGTTTTAGCATTACATTCGCCTATGAAACACCTCAGTCGTTTTGCTGCTAATATTATGTTATTTTATTAAGTTGTTAGGTTTTTCCTTTGCATGATTGGAGTGGTTCCCCAGTTTGTTTCTTGGGGTGTTTCATGCTTTCACCACAGTGCTGGTGAGTACCCTCATCTGTGTTTGCAATACGATTTCATAAAGACTGGTTCACAACTGAATTTTCTGCTTTGTAATTGGATTCACCTGCACCCCACGTTTGAACAATATAATAATTTCACCTTCTGTTGCATCTTCCACCCACAGCTGAAGGAGCTCTTTACAACCTTTAATGTACAAAACCCGAAACACAGTTCTGGGGTACTTAGAATTGGAAAGTGGGATGTTTTCATGGATGTGTCTGACACTGCCCTCTGAAAGATGGGCAGGAGCTGAGGAAGTCTGGGTGAGAAAGGTGCTGTGCTACCAATAATGTTTCTCCGTTAGCTGAGGAATAGCAGCAACCTGTGCTTCTGAAGCAGGAGTGTCTGAAAGGCACTGCCGCTCTGCGAACGGCTGAGCGTCCTCAGTGACACCCACTGGGATAAGCTCTTATCTCTAATGTACACCAGTGTTTTTCCTCTAGTCAAGACCAAAACAAGAGTAGGGAAGGTTCATTAACTGGGGGCAGGGGCAGGAGGGAGGGGGAGATGAGATGCTTTAAGCTACAGGAAAAAAGGTTTTTTTTTCAAGGCAGACTTGAAAACCCATATGGCTATTCAAGAGATTCTTACTCCCTCCAGCTGCATCCAGAAGATTCAGCCTTCTCTCGTACAAATAGTATAGTTTGCGCTCTTAACTAGAAAAGCATGTTGATTCCAAACTGCCAAATTCTACTTGCCAAATATTGCTACAGATCTAGAGCTTTTTTCTTCTTCTGTTTCAAATTTTTTGTTTGGTACTCCCTGGCTTGGTAATGCTTTCCTACATGCAAACTGGCATTCAGATTCATAGAACTGCAGGTCTTTGTCGTTCTTGTTATGATTTTTTGTTATTGTTGTTACTAAATCAGTGAATGCCTCACAGCAAAAATCTTCTAAGCTTTAAATTGCAGCTGAAAATTTGTAAGCCCATTACATTACCTCAGTTTATGACTTGAGTGAAGTCTTTTCTTCAGAGCCTTCTTTCTACCTCCATGCCTGAAAAAAAATACTCTTATGACTCACATCCCCAACCAAACTTTAGAGAAACATTTTATCATCATCTAGAACTCAGCTTTGATAGTGCTTTCAGCCAAGCAGAAATAATAAGGGACAAAGGAATTCTCATGGGCTTGTAAATCCGTGGTAAGTCTTTGGTGTGGGCATAACGCACAGCTTAATTCAAAATTTCTAGCAACCCAAAAAAAGCTTTTGCAGAGATTCAGACTTTTTGAAAGGCTTTGCAAGCTGGCTGCTTAAACATGTGAACTATTCTTGCAAATGCCTTATCTAATGTGACAAAGGGTGTTAAAACAGGCTCTAAAATACTGCTTTTCTCTCTCTTTCATTTTGTCTGTTTTTATTTTGTCCCACACATTAAAGTGATGTGAGGGTTTGGTTTTTTTCTGGAATACTGTATATTTAAAATAAATGTTGTTATTGATAATATGCACTAAGATGGTGGAATCACTCACCGGTTCACAGTGGGAACATTAATCATCACCAGAGCAGACATTTAGCACCTGCTGATGTGCCTCGTAGTCTTCCAGCTGAAGGAGAGTGGTGGGAGCAGTCACTGTCCTCCTGCTGCCTTTCTGCAGCTCACAGAAGTTTGCTCTGTTGAGTTTAAATAAGAGATTCTGGCAGGCCTATGTGTAGCTGATAAGCAATGAGAAAGGGAAGGAAAACAGGAAAAACAGCATGAGTGAATATGTTAGAGAAATTACAAGTTTCTCATTGCGTTTCTAAGGAAAGTATTTTTTCATTTTACTGAAGTCCCATTTATTTTTTTTTTTTTCCAGGAGATGTAGGGGCAGAGCAGCACTGGAGAGGGGTTCCTAAGTCTTTAGGAAGAAGGGAATTAAAGGGGAAAAAAAAAACCAAAAGGAATAGATTGAGAGGCCAGGAAGGTGCCAATGGGTCTGAGCATCACAGTGCTGCCACCGACACTTTGGACTTTGGCAGGTGGGGTGGTACGCAGCTGGGGGCAGGGAGCAGCAGTGGCTGGTGGAGGACAGACAGACAGACGAAACAGTGTTCTCACATTACCTCTCTCTGGGGCAGTCTCCAAACACCCATGGGAGCAGACAATTGTCAAATGTGGCTTCCCGTTGTATGCCACCTGTATTTATTTTAAAACAAAACAGCTAAAATAACTTTCACATCCTTCTAGCATTGCAGCGCAATTGTGGTGTTCTGCAGTTGTCGGTAGCTGGTTGGGACGCACAAGTGAGATTACACTGACTGCATTTCGTGGGCCCGCTGCACGTGTTGTTAGAGGAAAGAGTCAGAATAGACACCAAATGCCAGGTACAGGAAAATACAAACGAATGTCAGTGGGCCAATGCATCTAGCAGGAGTTAATCAAAGAAAATATTCTTCTGATAAATACTCTCACACATCTCCTTTGCAACACCACTTGCGAAGTCAACTGCACAAAAGGGAGGAACTGTGGGCGGGAAGAACGCAGGCTGGTAGCGGGTTGCTTTTATTTGGCTGAAACCAGCTAGCAGTGATCAGATTTAACCAAATCCTTTGAACTGGCTGACAAGGTGCAGCAGTCCTTCCACCATTGCTCTTTCTACTTCACTCTTCTCAGGGATACCTTTTTCTTGCAAGAGTGGGCTGTTGTCAAACCTTGGCGTTTCTTTTAGACTGCCACGCACGCTGACTGTTACACTATGTACTGAAAATGCAGCAAGGGTAATACCACTCCGCAGGAGAGCTGCAGAATGCTTTCCCAGGTACCTGGGCCATTAGTGGGGAGCGGGGAGCTGTTTGGGTGCTAATTTCATGTACCATGATTACTGCCTTCAGTTGCATGTTACTGGATTTATTCCCTCTTTTCTCAGTCACCACGGAGTTCTGGGGTTTCAGGTCCCGAGATTCTACAGAAGGGAAAAGTCTCAGCATAGAAACTGTTATAGGAAGCAATTTATTGCCATGCTCCTAAAATGGTTTCATCGGCCCCTGGTTTCTTATCTGAAAGACATACAGTGTATTATCAGGAATTTAAATGTGTGGCAGATATAAAGTCACAAAGCAGAAAAGAGTACACGTTCCTGCTTCTACTCATTCCTGTGAGAATTCCCTTCTGTCGCTGCCTGTTTTCCTTCTTGACACAAAAGGCACGCTATCAGCATGCAGTAGATGCTGAGGTATGAGCAGAGAGCATGTTTTAATATCTTAGGCAACAGAAAATCCACGAGCCAGCACTCAAGCTAAGAAAACAGGTTTGTGAGCGTGTCACAAGCATCAACAGAACTGCTTCGCACACGGCAGCATCTGGTCTTGCGCCATCCTGTGCTAGCGTTCCACTGGGTCGCAGCAAGAGGTGATGCCCAGGCTCCGCCGGCATGCTCGTGATGCGAGTCAGCTGCCCGTCAGTTCCTCTCGGATTCACACCAGCGCTCTCATCGCGTTCTCCTTTGCTTTCTCGGGAGCTGTGACTCATGCAGCCGGCCCATTTCTTTTAATCTGTCTTGGTATGTGTTAGAAACAACTTCATCCTCTACTGCATCCCAGCTGGCAGTGGTCCTATACGCTCTCAGGCCCTCTCACAGACTAGAGGAAAATCCTGCATCTCGTTAACGTCTATGGTTGTTCCTGAAGGATCTGTTCTGCTGCTGAATGCAGCTAATTGCACAGAAACTCAGCAGATGGGCTGTGCTGCTTAGGGCAGTGAGACCGTTTAATTGACCGTGCAGTAGCACCTCTCTCCGAGCACATGTGCCAGACAGCCAAACCCCCAGAAACTTGATGCTACATGTGAAGAACACAATGTTCACCTGGTCCTTCTCGCCAAGACTTGAACCATGATTTTCAAGACCAGGGCAGCCTATAAACTAGCACATTAGGCTGAGTCACTATTCTGGCAGGATAGGTCTAATTTTTCTTTATGTAAACTTATCTCCAAAGTACTTTATCATCCTGCAGCTATTCTAACACAACAGCCTCTGAATGACCGAACGTTGCAGAAGCAATTATTTACCATCAGGTAGGGGAAACTACTCTGTGGTAGGTCTTTCAAAGAAACAAAGCAAAACCAAATTAGATCTTTTATTTTTGTGCTTTGTCTTCATACTCAACTCCCCTTTGGACCATTAAGGTCTTTCACTTTTCCACACCAATTTGTCTTATCCTTCCCAAGAGCATTGGGTCAGTTCATGTAGTTTTAATAAAGGCTCTATCTCTTACATAAACACACACGCCCTGACACAACTCAGAAATCGCCACTGGTAAACAAGAATGTTAATTCCTGGGTAATTATACACCACAAGGAGGGGGGAAGCATTTAAATGAAGCTGCAGACTTTTCAAGACAACAATTTGTAGTTCGATTAAGCTGGAATAAACCCAGGACCCAGAAGTGAAGAGACAGTGTTTCTAAGCCTAAAGCAAGACTTCTCTGCCAGTTAGCTTCAAGTGTGCCCTGCCCAGTGGTAGTTCCAGGCCCTCTGGAAACACTTAATGTTTTAACATTCAGCGGACAGCAGCTTAACGCTTACATTCTGCTGGCCTGATTTTTTTTTTTTTTTAAAGTGTATATGCGGGTCTAGAAGGGGTTTTAAGAATTTTTTAACCTAAACAAGACAAAAATTATTTTACTTTACTACCTCACAAGCATCACTCGCTAAAAAAGCCAACAGTTAAAATACTTAAGCTGAAGTTCTTGGATTTCACGAGAAGGGCATCCAATCCCTATCCATCAAAGTCCTGGTCTGCAGAAGTTTTGCCAGAGGTTTTGTTCCAAAGAATGATGGATGGGCAAACGTTGGTAAACCTGTTTAATGTAGATTTTTTTTCTAACTATTTCTTGGTAAAAGAGCACATTGGCTGCAATGGTTGTCTTGAAAGATGTCAAAACGGCCATATGCCGACAGGTATATTGTTGTTTTGGAGAAACTTGCAGAACTTTCCTTTCCGAGAGTGTGTGCAATGCCAGACCCATAGAGGATTGCCAGGGGTCAGAGGTTCAAAGAAATTAATCCCTAGTTTGGCCCAGCCAAGAGGCTTTATGTGAAGCGGCACAGACCTCTTCAGTGCACAGTTCTGCTGTTGGGTAGTTATTGCTTTTCCCCCTCTTCTGGCTACGAATGCAGATAGCGTATGCAAAGCTGAGGTTTTACAGAAAAGTGCTCACAGGAAAAAAATTGTCCTCACAAAATCTGGGCAAACTTTAGAGAGGACTGGAAATTCATTGACTCTGTTGGCATAACTCAGAACTGTCGGATAAATGTATACAGCGAAAGTATATATAAAATAAAAATTCTTTCTCTCTCGTGATAGAGCCCTGTGTAGGACTCCCTTAGAGCAGCTGATGCCATCAGGGGTTCTGGAAGGAAAATACTGTTTTCCAGCATAGTCGTTAGCAGAGACCCGGAGAACTTGGGGCTTCAGACGTGATCTGCAAGCGTGATCGCCACTCGCCTGTCCCGTGCCAGGCTTCTCCATCCCCTCAGACCTGTGCGTGAGCTTCGGGAGCAATGCTGCGGACAGTTGTGTCAGCAGTGCTGAGACGGAGGTGAACTGCAGAACGAGGGCACGCACGGCGTGTACCAGGGGAGATGGTGTGGAGGGCATCGGGGGGCTTTTTAAATGGCTTTGCTTAAAAGCCACTTGCAAAAAAGTATTCATGGAACTGCACCCTCAGTTTCTAATTGTAGGCTACTAAAGAATTCTTTAGGAAAATGCAAACAGATTAAAGACTTGGCGGAGTCTTTATATAATATTCATAGATCTATAAGGAGTTTTCAGGGACTTTTAAAGTATTTGCTTTCCAAGAAAATATATGCAACAGAAGAAAAAAATTCAAGCTTGACATATTTGGCGTTGGTTTTCAGTTGTTGCAATTAAATTTTGTGAAGTTTTCCTTTAAAAATGACAAGCTGATTAGTCTAGCTTGCTATTTTCCCAGTCTAGCAGCCTCTTCCAGGGTTAAAACAAAAAGCAACAATTGCCAGATCTTTTAATTTCTGGGCCTCACAGTGTAATGCCTGTTAACCCCTAAGGACTGCTGAAACATTTGTAGTCCGTAGGCCATTAGCCAAGCTTAGCATGCCACAGATGAAGTAATGCCATACCTGTCCATCTGTTTGGCCTATTGCTTTGCAATATTTGGAATAAAAATTTAATTTCATCTCATTTTCTGTGACATTGTTTAGAAATAGACCATTCTTATGTGTCAGAATGAAATGCAAATCACCTCTTTAGCAAAGGAAAGTGTGATTTCTGACTGATATATTGTAGGGCCTGATTGTTATGATTGCTACCCAGTTGTATATCCTGCCCTTCCTCCAGAAGAAAATGTAATGGAAAATGTAACCCGAACAATTACATTCAGATGGCACCATCCCCATGATTTCAGCTCTGTGTGGTGGCTTAGATTTCTGTAGTACAACTGGTGTAAATTAAATTGCAGTCATCTTACGCGCATGTATTATATTGTATCTTCACTAGCAATAAGAACAAGAACCGCACATCTGTTGGGTGAGAGGACGTGTTGGCAATATTCTGTTTATTTGGCTATTGCACGCTGCTGGTGCCAATGAGAACCCAGGGATCTAGTTGAATTTGTTGGAAACCGTATTAAATGTCTCAGATCACCCTATCCACGATTTATTGTTTTTGCACTGTGACAGAGCAGGCTGTGGTGTAATTTCTTCTTCATCTTCTCACATGCTGGAAACAACAGCCTTTTCCAGTTGGAGATATGGGATCCGTTATGGGATTGTTACGTTCAGGGGGAGAAAAATTAAGTCTGTCAATAGGGAGGAGGGAAAAAGGGAAGACAAGAGTATCTGCACTTTACCTACCCTTGAAAATCAGTTTTCTCTTTTTTTTTCTCTCACAGCCACTTTTTTTTTTCTTTTAAAGGGATGGTATGAAACGCATCCCACTTCATTCAGTCACTCTTCCTTCAGTGCCACCATTAATGTGAATTAATGTAATTCCATAAATAGTGCCCTTCCTTTTCAGTTCTTCACCACTGTTGACAGCCAGGGCACCAGCACTGAAGACAGGTCTGTGTTGGTGGGTGCAGACACAAGCTCCTCTCTCCTCGTGCTTTGACCCATCAAGACAGGAGCCCGCTCCGGCCCGATAACGTGGCCACGTGCCAGCACGGCTACTCGGGTTTGGAGGCTGGAGTGGGATTGCCTACAGCCAGCCCAGAGAGCGGATGGAGGAGCTCTCGTCTCTCTGCACCTGTCTGCATAGACGTACTCTAAAACTACTGCTGCTCCCCTGGGCTGGAATCATCTTTCTGTTTTGACTCTGTACCGTGCCGGCTGCCGGAGAGTGCGGCGCAGCCATGGCATCTCTCAACCGCGGGCAGGGCACAGCTGATGGCTATAGTGAATGCTGCAGTTGCCAGATACAGTACTGCTGTCCTTTGGCCCTGTTTGAATCTGGCAGGATTCTACAGCTTTGGTAGACTTGGTCTTTATTTAAGCTGAGGTAAGTGAGAACATCATTTAGAGGCAAGATGAAACGATTTGAGGGCTTGTCAGAAGAGTCAAAACATCAGCAATAGTCTTACCTGCTTTATTCATCGCCATTCCCAGGGCTTTTGCTGTAGTGATTCAGCTAATTAAAATTCCTTTTACTTACATTTTCCTTTACAGCTTCAGGTGGTTATAAGAGCCTTCATTTCGTGTCCCAGACTATTATAATGTGTAAAACAGATGCTCTGTTCCACTCTGAAGTGGCAGCATTTCAACAGTAGATCAAGTGATCCTCCTGCATAATATCTATTACTAGCTTGTGCCTTCTAAGACTGTAGTGAGAATTTTAATCGCATGTCTAAAAAGAATGTGAAATTTTCAGATGATAAGCCTTTGTGAAGTATAAAGTGCTGTTTTATGTGATTTTACCTTCTTTCCATTCCATGTGTATGTGTGCATGTGTGTTAATATGTGTACATATCTCAACAGATTAGATTAGGAGCTCTTTCTGAATATCTGGCTGGTTGATTCACGCATGAAAAACAGACAATACCAAACATGTGAGGCGTCTGTTACTGTAAGATTATGAGCCCAGTCTTATTCCCAGGGCAGTCGGTTTAAAGCAAGGCCTACATCCTTAATGTTTTCTACAGAAAAGCCTGAGACAGTAACCTTAGCAGAATGAAATGTGAAACCCCCGTGGCAATTTAAGCAGGGCCACAGTTAAAAAGCAGAAAGAACAGGTTCCCTTTGTACTTCTCTGAGCTACACTTGGCATCCCTTGGGGCAAACTGGGAGAATTTCAGCCTGCAGTGTCTACACAATCCCTCATTTTTCAGGAGCAGAGGCTTGTTACAGAAGAATGCTCTCTGTTCCTTGTAAGCCTAGAGTGGAAGGAGATCACTGATTAAAGCAGAGGCTTTTGATTAAATGATGAGGCTACTTTCAGTGATTAAACAAAGAAAAGGTTTTTTGGGGGCCGCTTGCTGCAGAAGCCTGGGCTAAGGTAGACGGCTATTAAAGCACACAAAAAAGCAAGCCGGTCAATAGCCATTTTGAGCTTGGGAAGGTGTGTAGCACAGAAGGGGAAATAACAATTTCAGGATTATGCTAGTATTTGTCTGTAATTGGATCTCGGTTTGTTTTTGTTTCTTGAGATGCTGTCACAGGCATGTATTGTATTTACCTTACTAACTCAAGACACACAATGCTGTGTCACTCAGCACAGATAAAAGGCTTCAGTGTCCTCAGATAATTACAGAAATTTTATTAGCTGTGATGAAACAATGATAAAAGGTATCTGGGCTTTGATTTCATCTTTTGGAAGTGAGCCTATTTTTTAGTCCGTATTTTCCGTTTATTGGAACAATTTTTAAAGTGCTGCTAATCTTTTAAGAGAGTCAAACTCCCCATTTCTATGAAAATTTTACCTACGTTCCCACCGCATTGGCTTCTATGATCATAATACTTAGTATGACACAGACCCACTGTTGCAGAATGATTCCATGGCAGGCCAGGACTGAAATCTCATATTCCGTAAGCTTAGTCTGTAGGGTCACAGTCTGTGCGGTCACCCCGGATGGGAACGCTCAGGTTTATATGTACCTCTGCTCTGGTTTGCGTGTGCAATCCCAGGTCTGGGGAACTCTAGTAAAACTGTGGAAAAGGCTCTTCTCTTAACATTTGTTTCTATGTATTTCAGAGAGTTGCCATGCTTGCATTTTTTAGTGTTTACATGCTGCAGTCGTGTAGAAAGCATAATGGTATGGGGAAAAGGGCAGGGCTTGCTTGAAATTATCATTGAAAGAAATAAAAAACTGCAGAGAAATGTCAGGAGATCTTGTTGAGCGTGTTTCTGCGGGAACTGGAAAAGAGACCAAGCCACAAAATTAAGAACTAGATCCAGATTCCATATCCTTCAGCCTCACCCCTAAGGGGATGAAAAATTCAGAACTGAAATACCACAAGTTTGGATGAAGTTTTTTATTTCAACCCATCTCTCCATAGGCTGGTCGTACTGGTAATCTCTTAATACACGTTAAAATGAGCAATACCTCTATCTGATTGTTATACCCGAGCATAACAATAGCATTTGCAATCAGACTACACATAAATGCATTTTTTTCCTGTTTTAATGCATTGGTTCAGACTGCAGTTCTGCTAAACATTGCTGAGCTGCCTACAAAAATAGTGTGAGAGATTTCCTGCTGTTAAAAGAAATCTAAAAAAATCAGAGAACTTGCTTCCACTCTGGCCCTTGAACTGGTAAAAAATAAATTACTTGTTGCAAGAGATGGACAAGCATGTCAACTTTTGGACTGAAGCTTAGAGGTTTTTGAGTTTAAAAAACTAATTTGATTCCAAACTGAGCCAACCACAAGATAATACCAGAAGCTGCATTTAACTAAAGAATCTAACCCTTTATCCACACTATTTGGATTTCCATAACAATTAATATTTGTGTCAGAAATTTGTGACACCTCTTTTTATTTCTAAATATCACAATGACATTAGATGAGAGAAAGTTGTAACATATCTCCATGGAGTACCACAGTATTTCCCCTTCCTGTCTCTCAACATTAGAGATAAAACAAAAACAAAATCTTCCCGTGAATTGTAAGACTCACATTGGTATTGTTATAATAATTAAATGAAAGCGGTTGTTGGTGGCAATATATCCTGCCTGCCTGGAGCTGGCAAGAAGTATATGAGCTGTATGAGAAAATCTGTTCCTGCCAGAGGTATCAACTCATGATACAACTCCAGTCACCTGTTGTGATCCAAGTAGTGTGATTAAAACACAGAGAGATTTACACATTCTTGTCCTTCAGTATTATTGAAAGCAAAATTGTCTGCCACTGAGCACTGAGTATTATTCTGGGTGACTTTTTAACTGAGACTTTCAAAAGCTTTAGTAATTTAATTTGTTAGGTAAAACTCTGCTAATTATCTTCAAATTCAAAATGTTCTCCTTCCCTCTTAGAAAGAAGTGGTACATCAACTGAAACGATACAATGGTGGGAAGTAAGAGCCACATTTGTTATGTTGAAGGCAGCCAAGATCCAAAGGGTGAGATAAAGGCTCACGCAGAAGAATACATTATATCAACCTGAACCTGGCTTTCTGCCTTGTATCTTTTATTCCGACTCATTTACCACATTGGTACCTGCTTGTCTCTCCTTATCTTTTTGAAGTCAGAAGTACCATATCATTGTTCTGCTGCCAGGTCAGCTGTGATGAAAGATAGCTTTCTTTGTGTAAAGAAAAAGGACTTGCTGAACAGGCAAAATTACATATTTTAGAAAAAGAAATATTTTATAGAACATTTTGATCAGAATTATGTGGTGGTTGCTACACTAGTACAGTTGCTTCAACCATACCTAATGATCATAACTGACCATACCTAGTCATTGTAAGTGGTTTTCTATAAGTTTTAATTATTTCTAACTAGGATGTATCCTAGTTCATAAACTGGACATAAGTCAATTAGTTTATTGATTAGGGCTAGGAATATTACAGCCTTTGAGAAAAAGACTCGTACCTTACAATGTTTTTACTCTGTTCCAGTTTTGCAATGCATTTAAAAGGACCAAAGCATCATCTGGCAGATAAAAGTGATATTTAGGTAAATTTAACCTGATTTAAATTATACAGAGCTACCTTGTCTTCATCTGTCAATCTCAAAAGCAGGAATACAAAACTGTCATTGCATCAGACCAGCAGCAATTGAATTCTGAAACATGTGAGGATGCTAATTACCTTCAGCCTCTTTCCACGGATTGTCTGTATTTTGACAGGACTCCCACTAACATACAGAAACTTTGCCCTGGTAATGAAAAATGATCAGGATTTGTAAAAGATTTTGGGGGGTTTAGTGATGTCTCTTTTGGTTTTGTATTCTGTTAGACATGGCGGATGAGATAGCCAACAGAAGTGTGCCCTTTTACTTCTGTGTTCAGAAGACCCCTACGGTAGAATATCAGAGATGTAGGCTATGGGCTCTGTGCAGCAAGAAGATACCACTTAGGTTTGACTGTGTGAAGCATAGCTAATTCCCAAGTTAACTCATGAGAACTATAGAAATCGTAAGTATCTTGTGGTGCCAAAGATTGCTGTCTGGGGAAGGCTGGCTCCTGCCTGCTAAGGTAACATGTCGCTGTTGACCAAACATCACCCACCAGAAACAGATCTCCTTTTCTGACTGTCAGCTCTGCACAAGCCCTTTTGGTGCCCCCGATTATAGAATCACAGAATCATAGAATGGTTTGGGTTGGAAGGGACCTTATCGATCATCTCGTTCCAACCCCCCTGCCATGGGCAGGGACCCCTTCCACCAGACCAGGTTGCTCCAGGCCCCATCCAGCCTGGCCTTGAACACTGCCAGGGAGGGGGCAGCCACAGCTTCTCTGGGCAGCCTGGGCCAGGGCCTCACCACCCTCATGGTGAAGAATTTCTTCCTAATATCTACTGTGAATCTCCTGTCTTTCATCCCTGCCTCCTGTTTCAAGCCAGGACAGCACAAGCACAAGGAGATATGGGTATGTCACACAGTGGGTTTGCTTTGGGTTCACATCAGCAGCTGGAGAGGTGGCTGTGGGAGCAGCAGGGAAGAAGGACTTGATGCAACAAATGGGATGTAGGCAGGAGGACACTGCTGGAGGAAGAAGGTGCTGGAGAGGTGAGCAGCTAGAGAGCCAGAGGAGAAGGGCTTTCTTCTCTTAGCAGCAGCCAAGAGAGGAGAGCAAGACCAGTTGGTAGGGCAGAGGAAGGGAAACAGCTAAAGGTGTTCAGAAAGTTAAATCATCACAGCTGCGTTTTTCCATCCGTTTCTGTTTTGCCTCTTCTGAATTCCGACACCTACACAATATTCTGTCTTTTAAAAACAATGTTGGAGTTCCCGACATTGAACTCTGCAAACAAGTGTGTTCTCAATTAAGCGGAGAACTTCTCCTGCCCCCCTCACTTGATACGAGCACTTGGCTCAGACGTGCTGGCCTCTGGAGGAATCACACGAGCACATTTTTCAGAAGGTTTCCCCCTCCCAAAATCCCATTGAATGGCTGTTTCTTATAAACCAATGGAGATAATTTCATGGCGTTTCCCTTTCGTGGCCACCCACCTCCTCTTCCCAGCTAGCTTTGATACAAAAAGACAAATCCTTTCCCATTCACATCAAAAGCGGGAGGGTCGCTTTGTGTCACCTACCCTGGGATTTTGACTCAAGCTATTTGGAAAAAAAAATAATGGAAAGAGCAGCTTGGTTTTAGCTCAACCGCAGTGTGTGTCACCGAGAGTTTTCAGGGTCATTGACAGATCAGGTTCATAGACCAAACAGATAAATAGGCAGAGTTATTCTTTATTATTATTGTTTATAATTTGTTCATGCCCTAAGTGTGCTGAGTGCACTACAGAGGATACCAGCCCGTCCGCAGGGAACGCTGGGTCGAAGTTAGACATATGTTTTGTATATTTTCAGTGTGTATTCAAGCACCTTCATCACTGGATAGGCACTTTTAAAAACAAATTTCAAGTAATAACAATAACATGCTGAGTGATAACAACAGGCGTGGGGGTGAGAGGAGGACGAGGGTTACAAAAATAAAGATCATGTGAATTGTTTTCTTTATGTCACACATGAGGGCTTGGGCTTTCTCTGTTTTTCTTTTTCTTTGAATGCTTTTTTCGTTCCTTTCTCTTTGGCAAGAAAAGATGACAGACTTCAGAGGCAGAGGAATTGCTGCTGGAGCAAAGGAGAAATGAGGCAGAGGAAAGGGGCCATTCCTGCTCATACCTGAGAAACCTCTGGCCTCTTCAGGAGATGTATTGCTGCAGGCTAAGGGACTGACTTAAAGGGAAGGGAAAAGAAGAAAATCTGTGACAACTGAACAAAATTGCTGCCATCTCTGGTGTATGAGGTTGTCCCTAGTACAAGGCTGAACACTGATTTTCTGTGGGTTAAGTCTTGAAAGGCCTTTCTTAATTCTTATTCCAGCTGTCTCTAACAACAGTGGAAGTTTGTGAAAGCAAGAGAAAAATGGAGTGAAGTCCCCAGGGCTCAACACTTAGTGAAATGAGGTTTCTGTTTAGTTCAGTGCTCATTCTCATGTCAGCACATTTGCCTGGTTCTGGATGTACGTGGTGCCTTTCACTTCAACCACTCGGTGGACTCTCGGTGCTTGGAGCCATCACTACGTGTGATGGATGTTTCTATAACACCTTTAGCCCCAAACAACTGCTTGAGCTTCCTGCTCTTCTGAACAGCGTGATTTTTATCAGATCTGCTCTTGAGCATCCTTTCTGGTGCATCGTAGGAGAACCATTGTGTAAGCTCCTGGTTGTTACTCTTTGCTTGTGTACTGGTTATTGGATACGTGCTGAAGGGAAACTGCAGTGGGCTTGCTGTTACATTGGGGACCTCGCGTGATGCCTGAAGTGTTACACAGCAAACAGACTTCTACATCAAATTCAGCAACGGGATTCAATTTGGTGCATTGCAAAGAAGTACATATCTGAGAGTGCTCCAGCTTTGAAGCAGTGCTTCTGAAAACACAATTTATAGTGCCTGAAAACTTACCATTCTAGGGAGAACCTGAGGATTTTTAGACTCTCACTCTGTATTGCATGTTGGGTTCAAGAGGCTCTTAAGAACTGCCTACAAATGGGGATTTTCTGAGGGGCATGCGCCTGCCTGCCAGCGGCCAAGGGGAAACCCACAAAGCTGTGCTTGTGTGTTTGCCCTGGTTGCTGGACCAGCCCTTGGAGTGATACCACTGCTCATTTGGGTTTAGAAGAACCACAAGTTAGTTGGACTTACGGTAGGAGTCGCTGGCCCTCGTCTCGTCTCAAGAAGTGGGGTGTAAATTTACTGCTTTCTTTACCTTAAATGCAGAGCAGTGAGTAGCTTGTCTGAACTTACTAATACGGTGTCCGCGGTGTTGTCAGCGCATCTTGCAGCAGCCCTACAACAAGGCTTTCCTTAGCACAAGTGCCTTTTCGCCTCTGTTTCGCAGCCTGCAAAACCCTTCAACGTATTTCTACCACTGCATTCCCAGGGCCAGGTTACGTGCCTGCCAGGAGATGTGGTCTATATGTGCTTTTGTTTCTAGTTAAGTCTTTTTCTTTCCTGGTAAGCACTGGAGTAGTGCTGTGGCCTGGAGAGACAGAACAGATTTTTGCCTTTTCTCCACTGTGTGAATAAGTTAGTTGCTAATAAAGCCAATTCCTTTATCAGATGCTGTTTGCAAAAATATTTGTTACGCATTGTAGAACTAATTTTTCATCAGTTATTTACTTCATGTGGGGATTACAATGGGCTGCATTTCATCTGATAACTTTTGCAGCTTATTAGATGTGAATTTACTAGCTGCGAACAGTTGAAGAATACAAAACTCACAGAAGAAGCAAGCTGCACCATCCATAGCATAAGGATCCTTCTAAATGAGCTCTGGCCAAAGTTCATATTTCACGATCCACTAAATAGCTTTCTTATGGATCGTAAGATGAACACGTACCAAGTGAGGCAACAGAGTTTATAATATCATCGGTATAAGGTGAACACTTTCTAACAGATCATGACATTATCAAAGTGCTGTTTGAAATGAGCTCCATATGCTGTAGCAATGCTGTAAGACTGCACCCAGAATTTCATTTTCAAATGTTTTTCATTCAAGTTCACTGAGGGTAAATTGGAAACACTTGGATATATCCCACTTACCGATCTGTTAAGACCCACTTAATTTTAACATGTGAATGTGTGGAGAGAGAGGAAGGTGAGGAGAGTTGTCAGATGGGGTGAGCAGGAGTAACTCTGTCTACTGATGTCTTTCAAAAATCTGAACAGTGTGTATTTGCTAACGATTGCATGAATGCTGCTGGACAACCCACACTCTTCAGCCCAGGACTTCTTGTGAAAGATGAGATTTTCCTGTCGAGACGCTGAGAGTCGGCCTTTCAACTCTGCCTGGTCATAGCAGAGGGTTAAGAAAAGGAGCTGTCTCTGCTCTGCCGTGGCGATGGGAGCCAGTTGGCAGAGGCCGCAGAAGAAGAATCAGTCTGGAAATGCACTGGTTCTGTGCTGTTGCTGGCGAGGCTCCTGGCTGGTTTTAAACCAGCCTTGCCAAAGATGAGTTCTGCTCAGGATGGTTTGGGGGAGGGATGGGGAGTCGCTCACTTTGCTTTATCAGACTCTGCAAGGCAAACATTGTGGTTTTTTGTGTGTCTGTGATTGTTGGGTAATAAATGCATCAGAAATTCTAACAGGCTTTAAATTATTTCCTCTCTTTAAAAGAAACTGCATGGGGAAACTGCATGTTGCAATGAGGGATTCACGTTTCTTACTTCACCCAACTTGAGGAGCTGGGTAAGGTATCAAACTGCTTAAGCAGTCACTGGCTGCGAGAGATGAGGGTGCTTCTAGGAGCTTTGTTACACTTTACTTTTAGGCTAATAATATTCCTTATGTGAACATTCTCCATCTGCTTCTAGGAGTGTATAAAAATTGGGGTCTAGTAGCAGTAGTAAAAAGTCTTTTTAGCTATTTATGTAAGATATTATAAAATAATTTAGATTTTGATAATGAATCAAAACTAATGGGTCATTTGGAATAATGTCTGAAGGGAAAAAATGCAATTTTCATAGTGCTAGTTCAGCTCTGCATTTAAATTTATCTATAGTATTTAATTGTAGGCAGAAACACTAGCTATTATTTGCATTAAGTGTCTTGGTACCCTTCTGGTCCTATTAAATATACTCAACTTTAGTGGTGCTGATAGTGTTTTGTAGGTTAACCAAGTTCTCAAAAATTGTCGGTTTTGTTACACTATTTCCAACAGGTTCTCTGTGCTAGACAGGATATCTTTGTCCAAAGGGGAAACTGTAGCAGAGAGCGAGCTGTTGTTGGGAAGCACCAGGAAATGGAATGCAACAGCCATCGCTGTTCCAACACCGCATCAACCGGCAGAAGCAAGAACGTCAGGGGAGCTGGTCGCATAGCGTATCCATGTCTAGGAGGATATGGTTCTCATTTTGAAAATGCCATTCATCTGAAATCTCAAATTCTTATAACCACAGAGTGAGTGTTTCTGAGTTTTGCATCAGAGCCTGGAGTTAAGAAACACACGTGCGCACCTTTACATCTGGTGCTTTTATGAATCGTTTTGAGGAACTGTTACTAAGCAGCAGCAGCAGCTATGTCAGGGCTCCATTTTATAAAGAGGAAGGGCTGTGTTACTCATTTTGTTTCCAAAAAATTCATTTGTTTTGCATTCCCAGAAGGTACTTTTATTCTCCCAGAAAGGTCAAGCAGAAACATTGATGTAAGTCCTGTTTATGGCAATTTTGTTAGATTTCCAGCAATTGCAATGGAACAAATTTTAACAAGTATGTTTCTCTCTAGGGTGATACCATTAGTCAAAATATGCTTTCTCATATTTCTACTACATAAACACAAATACTTTTAAGATTCAAACTTACTGGTCTTGAGGATTCCCACAGCCACATCTCATTAGTGGTTCAGAATGCTGCACTAGCCATGGTTTCAATTTGGGATGAAAAGGTTTTGTTAGGAGAAAGAACTTCAACCAAACCAGAAGGCTGGAAAACAGGATAATATTCCATGTGTGGGCTGTTGTCCTGAACAAAACAGCTACCATGAGATTCATAGAATGGTAAAGGTTGGAAGAGACCTTAAAGATCATCTGGTTCCAACCCCCCTGCCATGAGCAGGGACATCTCCCACCAGCCCAGGGTACTCAGAGCTCTATTCAACCTGGCCTTGAACACTGCCAGGGAGGGGGCAGCCACAGCTTCTCTGGGCAACTTGGGCTAGGGTTTCACCACCCTCATGGGGAAGAATTTCTTCTTAATATCTGATCTAAATCTGCCCTCTTTTAGCTTAGAGCCCTTCTCCCTTGTCCTATCACTACACACCTTTGTGAAAAGCCCCTCTCCATCCTTCCTGTAGCCCCTTCAGGTACTGGAAGGCCGCTATAAGGTCACCCCGGAGCCTTCTCTTCTCCAGGCTGAACAGCCCCAACTCCCTCAGCCTGTCCTCATAGGAGAGGTGCTCCAGCCCTCTGATCATCTTCGTGGCCCTCCTCTGGAC
>Ga0065711_1001620_pt1 | contig 47571 bp, 21 predicted proteins | sample Hoacrofraction12_FD_59098 | JGI IMG/M metagenome (GOLD analysis project Ga0065711, IMG submission 59098) | Hoatzin crop microbial communities from Cojedes, Venezuela - Epithelial fraction 12 v2 (version 2) | ecosystem: Host-associated > Birds > Digestive system > Esophagus > Crop | place...
TCTGAACATGAGGAAGAACTTCTTCCCTCTGAGGGTGACGGAGCCCTGGAACAGGCTGCCCAGGGAGGTTGTGGAGTCTCCTTCTCTGGAGATATTCAAGACCCTCCTGGACAAGGTCCTGTGCAGCCCGCTGTAGGAGACCCTGCTTTGCCAGGGGGGTTGGACTAGATGATCCACAGCTGTCCCTTCCAACCCCGACCATTCTGTGATTCTGTGAATGGGATGGAGGTTCCCTGGGACGAAAACCAAGCAAAGTAAATGAGAATCCAGCATCTTTTAAAGATAATGTTTGTGTGCTGAGGGAAAACACAATTCTTGACCCTTTCCAATCAATGAAACCCAGTATCAGCAGCTTACAAGGAGGTTTCTAGGCAGTGAAGAGGAATTACTTGTTTCTGGCAGAAAGATTCCCATGCTTAAAGCCCCTAACTGTATCAGCCATTCCTGAGTACTTTCCATTCTCTGCAATATGGAAACCATCTGGATGCCTGCACTAGTTGTGTAACAAAAACTGCATGAATACACACCCTGGATGACTCAACCTATCAGACACTTTTTTTTTTTTCATTCACTTGCACTTCTCAAAGACATTGCTACTGAAAATGGTATTATTTCAGTGGTGCATAATCAATGCAGATGTAAGCTCTTAACATGCAAAGCAATCAAGTTAACAAGCCAATATTAAGCAACTTTTTTTCTTTTTTTCTGGTCGTAAATGCAGAACACAATAAGCTCAACATGATTTACAAGGTGTTAATAAACCCTAAGGTAAATACACATATTTATGATTCTGAAGGAGTCCTGAGACGAGATGGCTAGTGAGTATTAGATTCATAGCTAGTTGCAATGCAGGAATTAAAACAAAAGCATAAAAAGTTTTTAAGTGCAGTTACAGAAGTGGCTGATACAGTGAGATGGTTCCCTCTTCTGGCCAAAGCTTGAGAAGACTAAACTGTGATTTTACATTTTTTAATTGAAATTGGATAGTCTATAGAATTAAGAATAAAAATGTCAGCCTAATTTTACTTTACAAAGAATTCATCTAAACATTTTTACAATTTATCTTCAGAAATTAGTCCAGAGATGAGGCGATTTTCAGAAAACTCTTTAGTGAAGATCATATATCTAGTCCATGGAACTTTATATTTAGATTACATACTGATAAGCAAACATTAGCACAGGTCTCAGAAACATGTGGCCAACTCACTGTTCTCATAATAAATATGCATTCTTCAAAAGAAAGAAACTGTAAAAACCAGTTAAAGCTAAACTAAAAGATTATTTAACAGCATATTTCAAAAAAAAAAAAGTCATTCCCTTGTTGACCCTGACTAACCCTGTAATTTCCAACAACGCTCCAATCCAAACACCTACTTGTATCTATAGCAATGCAAGCTCAATAATGACAAATTTAAAAGAAAAATAGAAAAAGAAAATAAAGATGTCCCAGACCAGAATATCTTTCTACATATTTCACCTGACAACCTAACTACACCACTAACAGTGCCAGTGCTCCTTCAAGAGCATATCTAATCTTTTTACCAGAAGGTAAATACAAAAATAATTTAACATATTGATTTGTACTGAGAAGCCAGGAAATACCAAGCTGAACTGAAAGAGCAATTCCTAGGGCCACCAGTAAAAAATATTTAAATTAATAATACAATTTTAGAGTTGAATACATAATTGTCTGATTTTATATGGTCAGAGGCTATTTTGGACCTCATCCAAGGAAGTAAGGTCAGCAAAATAAACAATGTAGAAACCAGAGAAAACGCAGTAACTATTGATAGTCATTTGCTACAAAATACCAAAGAAAGAAACTCATCTTAAGAATCACCACGATTTCTCACAAAAGCGTTAAAGCTGCTTGAGAGATCATTCCCAGCACAACTGGTAACAGTTAACCACAGGAACACAATGCACAAGGACATCCACACACATCTAGCAGAAGAGCGGACAAAGAAACAACAAAGAAATGGCTGAAAAGCTGCCACAGAACGCTTTCTAGTTAACTCACATCAAGTTAAGGGAAAGTGGAAATGACAGGACTTCCACAGGACCCAAAGTTTTATTCTGATGCTAAAGCTCTAACAGATAATGAAGAATTTGAGGTGGATGCTAACAGTCAGGTTCTTCTATTGAAATGCACACAGAAGAAAGGCTAGACATGCAACTGTGTATATGATGCTTGATGTGAGTCTGTTACAAGGAGACGATGTTCAGCCATTTACCTAGTTTGAACACCATCTACTTGTCTCTGGGCACAACTTCTCCCACATTCATCCCTCTTGTTGAATTGCACCCTGGAGAAATTCCCTGAAATCCAATTTTTTTTGCAATCCCAATTACTGTAATACATTCCTGACAAAAGCCAACATTAAGTTTTGGAGCTGAAACAATGTGCTTTCCAAACTGATACTTTTCTGGGACATTATATTGCCTCTCCTAGGAGACTTGCAGTTGCTCATTTGCTGAAAATCCTATCAGACCTATCTGCTACAGTAAAAAACAATAGAGAAATTTCACTGTGCAGCACACATCACTCAAGTCAAAGAGTTACCTGGTTAATGACGACAAATTGGGGAAGAACGTGATAAAATATTTATTCTGTTCTCTCGTGCTTTAGGACTTACGCTCTGTTACATTCAACATGAACTCACAGCACCAAGTCCTTCATAAAAGGATCCTTTCCGCTTCCCCCAAAATGATGTGGCCAAATAATTCTGAATTGCTTTATTACCTCTCCTTTTTCCTTCACTTTCCTCGCTTCATTTATTATTCAGACACTGAGTCTACTACCTCTGGTTCATATCCCACTTTTTTTTTGTTCAGTGAAAATCATAGCAACTCAATCAAAGCTTAGTGTTAAAACAGTAACAACAACAACAGAGTTCAAAGCAAACAGAACATACCATTTTGGCTCTGCAGCAGCCCACAGAGAACTGGGAAGCAAGAACTTGGATGGAGGAAAGAAGATTTTGAACAAGGTACAATGTTGTGTGCACACAGCAGGAAAAAATTAAGTTGACACTGAAATAGATTCACAAAAATGTGGTAAAAAAGAGCAAGTCTTGCTTAGACTGAAGAGCTACATCTACAGTAGCAAACAAAGCACTGTCAAGGCACAGGACTGAGTACTAACCTATAATCATCTACAATAACTACCTGCTGCATGTTGTCCACTAGCTGCTGCATGTTGTCCACTATGGCTCCATGCCAAGTAGCCCTCTCTCTGACAGTGCCTCGACTTGGTCTGAGGGCCAGCACAGGACAGGGCCTGTTCTCAATACACAGTGTGGATAAGGGCAGCCTCCTCTGGGAGAGGGCAGGCAAGGAAGGGATAAGGAGTTTAGCTTTATGGACACAAACTATTAATTTGCCTTTGTAACTCTCTCTTCTCTGCATCACTTTTCTCAGGCACCTTTTACATGCAACTCCGAAGTATAAAATACATATTTATTGGCTAACACACAAAAGACAGCTAGGACAGATGAGCTACTACACTAAGCATTAATATGGTCAACACCCTTAATAATAAACCTCAATAATAACAAGTATTTTCCACGTAGGCAAGCATCAGCCAGGTAGGGAAAGCTTGGTCTCTGTTGCTTCTCGAAATGGCTACTCCTTGATGTTGCTGAGTTCCCATTTGCCAACTCCATTTTTTTCTTTCTATTTTGGCATGTTAGTGGTTTTCCTCTTCAACCCCCTGAGAACATTTAATTAAACCCAGTTCAGCTATCTTTTCTCTCCCTGCAATTTTACCTTTCCTGTCTTATGCAGCTCTAGTTTTGCACTTTCTCACAACTCAAATTTTCTCTAGAGTCTGAGCCAAAGTTATCAATGCCGAACCTTGGAGGAAGGTAATCCCGGAGAGGAGGGTTATACCTTCAGGTCAACAGAATGGGCTTTTTTCCAATTTATTGGCAAATACAAACACAGCAAATGAACTCTGAGTACTGTTTATTTGAAATCTGGAATCAGTATACCTTGGTATGGAGTGGAGGCCACAGGCACCATCTCCTACAACATCATAGAGGGACAAGTCCATATTCACTTGTATAAGAACAAAACTTCCTTGCCTTGAATCTATACCCTCTAGTGCAGGCTGTGTCTGTCTACACAATAAATAAAATAAAATAAACCACAAACATCCTCCCACAGTAGGATGTTGCCACTATCCAACTATCTTGTTTTTCAATATAAGTTTTCAGGGAAAGAAATAATTTCATGAAGCAGACTGATCTTAAAAGAGATTAATTTTCAGACATGAAAGTGTTCAGCTGCAGTTTTGCTAAGCAGTTCTGCCACAGCACCCACAGAGGTGCTTTGAATGCTAATTTATTAATGTTTATATCAGCAAATTATTATTTAGCTAGAACTGTTTCTGGAATATTAAAGTACTGTCACTCTCAATATGAACAGTAACTTACACATCACTGTGTTTTCCTTGGAAAAAAATCAAGTCAGGAGCACAAAAAAACACTCCACTTGGCTTCCCATAAAAATTTTGTCCTGGAAGCTCAAGACAATCAGTAATTTAACAAAAGTAAAAACATTTTCCATTGAAGAAGTTATGAAATATTCAGAAGTATTAGAAAGAAAACATATTTTGCAGGTAACATTTATGTTACAGTCCAAAATGGGACTTAAATAATACTTAGTTTTATATTTCTCTTGAACTGAATTACAGTGAATTTTAATGTTAGAATGATCTAACACTAAAAGGTTTTCCTTAAACATATGCTATTTATACAGCACCAAGATTTTCTTATAATGGCAAGCTTTTCAAAATATGACTTTTTGGAATAAACCTATAAATAAAATACTACTTTACACTTTCTGTAAGCTTGACTTCATCACTTGTTATATAAAAGAATGACAGAGAAAGTTTTTACAGAGCACAGAGAATCAGAATGTTTTCAATATTAAAACAAGCTTCTTAAATTTTGTCTCAGATGATTTGCTTACTGAATCTTAACTTCTGCAACAATGCTCACATTAATAACGCTAACATTACTAGATGACATACAATCTTTCCCCACACACGGAGTCCAGCTGAATAAAGAGGAATTAAGAGAAAAATCCTGCCAACTTAAACGATGACAAGCAGTATGTCAAAGTAAGGCATTTACTTGACAGAAACAAAGGCAAGTAAGTGATAGTTAGCAAAATTAAGCATGGTCTAACTGAACCCCAAATTTCTAACTGTATGAGGAACACTATACAAATTACTATCAGATGTTTTATACCCTTCCATACCTAGTTTCTAGGATTTTCTTGGTGCAGGAAAAATAGTCAGCCATAATGTATTAATGTTGACATTGCCATTTCCCCAAATAAATAAAGAATTTTATTACCATAACTAAAATAAGAACCATAAGTCCAAAAGATAAAACTTCACAATTGAGCAATCTGAAATTTTCACATGCTACCCTCCAGCAATATTTCCAATTTATTTTTTTAAAAACAATTAACAGTTCTTAGTATGTGAGGATTTTTGCACTGTTTGAGAAAGATGTCATGAGCAGAAGACTCAAAACTTATGTCACACGAGTAGCAAATTTCTGAGAAACAAGAACTTGTTATTTAGATCCACCTCTCTAACCTAAAAAAGCAGCTTCTAATAAAAGGCTCTATCAATCCATATTTACTCTGAAATATGTTACTAATAATTCTGTTAAACAGCCATGACACTACTTGTTCCTTAGATGTTCCATACATCAGTCTCTCATAGTTTCAAGAAAAAATTAAAACATAGCTTAAAAAAAACCCCAAACAGATCTACAGATAATATTAAGGAGTTTGACCCTGACTTTTAATGACAGCAGGTCACCTTTCTGTCAAGTTCGTGGATGTTATAGTTTAGGATAACTCAACTTCTAATTCCTGATGATATCAATGTAAACTATAATTTGATTCCACTAGTTTAAGTTTAGAAAGCAAAGCTGAAAGGTAATATGGTAATATCCATTATATTTAATGTACATGTGTGTCTAAAGAAATTAATGTAATACAAAGTATTCTTAATTAGTAGCAACCATGGAGAAACATAACAAAAAAAAGAAAACTCAGAGTTGGGTATAATACAGAGATTAACTATCACACAGCTTCTTTTTTTTTCTTTTTTCCAAAGGAGGTCTAATGTAACCCTACATAGCACCAGTTTCTAAGGATGTATCTTGAACAAAGACCAGAAAAAGTATACTTCAAAATTTACAAAAATTAAAAGAGGTAAACCTAAGAAAGGTGAAGATCTGTTGAGGTATCATCTATAGGCTCATAGAATTTGCCCAGCTTTAATTCTACACCTTTAGAAGGTGGCTTAATAAAAGCCAACAGCAAATGATAGACTCACCTTGAGTGTCGTTCAGTTTTGCGGTCAACTGGCATTCATGTCAGATGCACCATTACATGGAAGGAAAGTGCAGTGTTTAAGCTGCAACAGCACTGCATGGCGTTCCCTCGCACAGTACTCTGCAATGACTGACAGATGTATTTCTACAGACAGCTTCTCAGATAGGCCTGCATTTACAAGGGATGATGCCAAGCTTTTTTCTTTTGTATTTCTAAGGGTCTTCATGCTGAGAGGTGACTCTTGACATTTTGGCATATTGATGTGAAAAGCACAGATGTATTTTCCTGCAGTTTTTGCATAAGACATATGGGAACCAGAACACACCTGTCACAAGTTGCCAACCATAATAAGTAGCTTGTAAGAAAACATAACCTCTGGGAATATCCAAATGATATTAATATAGTATGGCTAAACAGACAGAGGCTGTAGTCAGGCCTGGCATATAAGGGCACAACAGCCATTGACTTTGGATGGTGTAACACTTCCTTACACCATAGCTGTACACGGTCCCAAATGACTATCATTTAAAAAAAAACTTCATGTTTCAATTAATCACAGACATAACAGTAAAGATGTGTATATAGATAACCTTCACTTCTTTCAGGGTTATTATGAAAGCATTAAGTAGAATGAAGCAGTAACCACCTTTAAGCCATTGAATGTCTTTTTCCTGAATATCTTCACTCAGAACATATACGCTATTTCAGTTCAATCACCCACAACAGTTCTTGCCACACTGCAATTTCTCTAAAAGTAAATAAAAATTAAAATGTCATACGTAGAGACACATCTGGAAATACAAATATTAAGTTTTCTGCAAAAATAGTTGGTTAGAAAATGATTCTTCAGCCACAAGTTGAACAATAGACAGAAACTGCTGAGAATACTAGAAGATGTACAAAATTCTGAAGTTATAACAGATAATATTTTTAACCTCAGATGACAACAAAAAAAGTTCTGCATAAAACTGGAGAAATATTTCCAGAAATACAACCATCTATGACATTTAAATAATAGGTCTCCTCCCAGAAATTATCACGAAACAGTTCTATATTGATCAGTTCTTCCTCCTGTTTTCCCATGGGTACCTGGTTACACTTGCATTCTTATTCAACTTATGAGTATCTGCAACATACAGAGGGCTCAACTAAATGACTTGTCTAACATACCTGATAAAAGAGGCTGAAGTTCCGTTCAGATCATCAGTTTGTTCATTGTAATGGCTTGCCTACAATGTCCTAATAATGCTGAAAGAATGTACTTTTCAGTCATTCTAACAGCTATGATTCTGACCAACAGCAAATCAAACACAAAAAGAGACTAGAAGCATAAGTAACCCCTCAACAACACTAACAGCCTCAAAGTCATCAAATCCAAAACCTGTATAAATTCTTTGAGAATCTAAATCATCAATATGCTAATGGAAAACAATCCGCAGCTGCATGATTCTCACACCTACCCCTGCAGCACTCCTCTGTTCTGACTCCTCTTCTCTAGTCAAATCCTAGCACATTCCTAACAGCCAACTTGTGTAACTTCTTGTACAGGCAATACTTTGCTATAGTTTGTTTCCATTCATTTTGTTTATCATTTGCACTAAAACAGCAGTCAGACAGAGTGTTTCAATTCCTCTACAAATTCACAGTAAAAAACAAGTTCATACTCCTGAAAAGCTTGCAAATCCTAGTCTCACAATATCTAACATAATTACAAATATGTGGTATCAGACTGTTGTGGTTTAACTCCAGCTGGCAACTAAGCCCCACACAGCTGCTTGTGCACTCCCCCCCAGTGGGAATGGGGAGAGAATGAGAAGAGTAAAAGTGAGAAAACTTGTGGGTTGAGATGAAGACAGTTTAACATATGCAAGCAAAGCAAAACAACTACTTCCCATCAGCAGGCAGGTGTTTGGCCACCTCCAAGAAAGCAGGGCTCCATCACATGTAACAGTGACTTGGGAAGACAAAATACCATCAGTTTGAATGTCGTGTCCCCCCCCCCTTCCTTCTTCTTCCCCCAGTTTTATATGCTAAGCAAGACATTATATGTATGGAATATCCCTCTGGTCAGTTAGGGTCAACTGTCCAGGCTGTGTCCCCTCCCAACCTCTTGCACACTCCAAGCCTGCTCGCTGGTGGAGTGGTGTGAGAAACAGAAAAGGCCTTGACTCTGTGTAAGCACTGCTAAGCAATAGCTAAAACATCCCTGTGATATCAACATTGTTTTCAGCGAAGATCCAAAGCACAGCCCCATACCAGCTACTACAAAGAAAATTAACTCTATCCCAGCCAAAACCACCACACAGACCTGATCTTGCATTCCAAAAAGTGTTTCACTGAACCAAAACTCCCACTACAATGAGTGGAATTAGCAACATGTCTCATAACATCCAAAGTCTATCATATCCAATCAGTACAGTCAAGTGATATACAACTTTATTTGTGACTGAAGAAGCACACTTACTGAGTGATATGCACCTTGCAATGCTGTGTGGTGCAATCGATTCCTATATCAAACCTGTGTAATCACTAGACAGCCCTGGGGAACGCTATTGACTAAAGAAACAACTGATAACTTAATATTCAAAATGAGAGATCTCACTAGATACCCTAGGACCATGCTGGCATTTTTGTTATCACTAGTATCTCTGTCACTGAAGTCCCTGCTCCTGAGGACAGGGATCAAATAATTAAAAAAAAACCCACAACATTGTATATTTATAACATTATACAAATGTAGGTTAACAGTCAGATCATGCTGCAAAGCAGCTTAATTCTGTGATCTTCCTCCAGTAGTTTACCTCAGATTACTCAAAGCAACATGGTATAAAAAAAAAATCATATTAAGTAGCTTATATTTTAAACACCTATGTTTAATCTTAAGATATTTAACATCATGAATTATGGAACAGAATATGCACTCCTGAAAATTGATATAAAATTCACAGTAGGTGAAATTTCATTAAAGAAAAAAGTGCAGCCAACTGGTTTAGACTTCCTTGGGATATTGTGCTAGAGACAGAAATATAGAAAAGAATGGCACTGGTTTTGTTGAGTTTTAAAAGGCTGCCTTTCCGTAGGTTTTGAGTCTTTTTCTTTTCATGTACAAAGAAAACTAACAGAAAATTCATCATCCTCCTCTATTTTTCCCCTTTTTTTTTGGTGATGATTTATGGTACTGCCTAGATGATTATACTTTACCATCTGGTTAACCTTATCAGCAAGACACTAGAAAACAAATCCTGTGCAGTACAGTTTTATCTATATTTCAGTTATTCTGATCACAAACAGTTACCCAAAACTATGAAAAATTGTTATGGAGGCTTGAAATGTGCTGCATAAACCACTTGTGACTGAACTCAACTAACAGCTCCTGCACTTTTCAAGGAAAAAAATTATCCCCCCAAACTCTACTCATGATCATGGTTTTCATGAGTGAGAACACGCTACGTTAGATGCTAGACAAATAGATAATACTGGGTGGTACCAAGGTGTTGGGAGAGCAGAGCTCAGAGCACCCAGAAGCAGGTTACTGTTTTTCATAAGCAAAAAACCCAAAATATTCCAGTCTTGGTAACTTCTTTGGTATCTAGGGCGAGGGGGACGGAAGCAGTAATGAAATTTCACATTTCAATCTTCAGGGCAAAATAGACATTTATCCTACCGAATAACAGATACATTGAAAGTCTTACACAGTGGTTATCCATATACATATGAGAGAAAAACCTTGTATTTATAGCACAGGAAATATGCACAGCTAAACATCTCATACACTACATGACAGAGTCACACTGATAACCGTAAGCAATCTCTTAATAAGAAAGCTATTTTATTAGAGGGATGTATTTCTGTGTTAATTATATGAAAATTGATCCTTCTCAGTTTTTGAGACACTAGAGTCTCCTAAGCAGGCCACTGAAACTTTAAAACAAATTTAGGCCATGCCAGAAAGTGAAGTGCAAGCCATAAGCCATACTAACTGGTTCTTCTAATTCCTTATGGACAAAGATTTGGCAGAGCAGATTTTTTTTTTTCTTGTAGGCATTCTCAAAGAAAGAGCAATGATATGTTTTTCCTAAACAGCAGCCAGGAAATCCTCTTACTATTGCTCCCCTGTCTCCAAAGGCAGAAGACTTTATAAAGTAAGGGCAAAAACTCTAACTGAGGTTAGTAAAAGAATGTGTCTTCAAAAGTGATCCAAATACCTTGCTCAGCTTTTCTCTTGCAACTTTCTCTGGCAGAAATACCACAGTCTTACTGTCTATTGTAAGGCTGCTTCTAGCTCTTATTATCAGAAAAAAACAAAGAACATGAGACAAGAAAGTATAAAGAGGCAAACAGTGACTACCTCACCAGGGTCATTCAATATTCAGCAGGTAATATTCCAAGCAGATTGTCCATCCTTACCTTCTCAATGCAGCATTTTTTAAAACCAGAATTAAAACTGATCACAATTGTAGTCCTATTTAGTCCCATGTACCATACCAGGTCATAACCAACAAAGCCATTTACTCTGTAAATGAATGCAAACTATTCTACTTGTACATGACATTTCAATAGTTATGCAGAGCTGCTTTGGGTATTTGCCACAGCCTTCATCCACCACTAAAGTGATAAATAAGACAAATGAGCAAATCTTGAGCAGGTGGGGAGAAATTACCACAGGAAGGCAGCACAGAGTCAACAAAAACTTCCTCTACACTCCATGCTAGCCCCTAGCACAGAGCATGGTTAGGCATGTGGAGACCTTGGATCTCAGTGCTATGGAAAATACATGGTATACTGCATTCCATTGGCTAAAGAAAGGCTGCTATGAATTATAGCAGTCCCCAGAAATTCTCTGATTTATGCCAGAAACTGTCATAATCCCTCTCTTGACACAGCCTTTTGTATTTCACCTCTCAGGAGAGTTGTGTCAAATAATCTGCCCCACTGGGTCATGTACATTATAGGAATACACATCTTTTACAGCAGGACTTCAATCTAGTGGGCAGCCCACGCTGTTATTTTTGGAAAGAACAAAGCCAGCATTTCTGATAAACACCTCACTTAAAAGAACTGAAACACTTCTGTTGGAAAAACAAGAGTCAAATGCCCCTGTATTGATTGTTACCCAAATGAGAGGCCAGTAACATAACATAGGCTTACCCTTAATATACAGATTTTAGAGAACAACTATAACGCTATTACAGCTTATACTTTACCAGTCTCATAAACGACCTTAGAGGATCACCACATCCTGCTAAGACTGAACTTGGTGTTCTGCATTCCAAAGGAATTCCATCACTCTTAACCACTGTTACAATCTCTCTCCTCCTCATACCTACAGAACGCCAGGAGCTTTGAAATGCATTACTACGCAAATATCTTGGGTGCCTTTACTACACATTTACATTGCAGAGTAATCAATAAATTATTATTTCAATATTTATTGGAATCTCAGAATAAGAAAGAAGACAGATTACACAAATCCATCTTAGTTGATTAATGTGTACTCCAGCAAAAGGCATACACTGATGGAGTGGGTCAGTATGCAGACTATATTACTGAATATTTCAGCTCGGTTGTAAATACAGTATCTGTTTCTCTTAGGGACTGTCACACTGAGTGCAGTATAAAAGGCGATAAATTTCAACAGATTAATTAACTCTTTGGTTACTGGGGCTGTGTGTCACCTATCCTGGCACCTAATAAAAAATCCTTTAATGCCAAGGCATAAAGAAGGGCCTCTTTGGAAATGAGTTATTAACAGCATTTCGTGAATAGATGGAGAAATTGTAGCCCAGCCATTTAAGTGTCATAAAGTGCAGCAAAGGCTGCTGGAGGCCTCTGAGGGACGCCAGGCAATACCATAACAATCAAATCTGAGATGGAAGAGGGATTGAGCTGTCCACTCAGAATTTTTATATTGTCAAAGAGCGGCGAGGAAATAATGTGATCAAGAAGTGAATTAACCTTGTGTGTGAAAGAAAGGGGATGATCTGATGGAAAAGGCAGTAAAGTAAAAATCACTCCATAATGCCTACATTGCAGGCTGGTCATGAGGGGCCCCTAATGTCTGCAGGCTGTCAGGGAACAGATCCAGCCCTCTAAGTACCATAAACCCATTACCTGCATTAGTCTGTAATTGGAATACATTTATACACACTTTTTAAGTTCTTAGGATCCTGGTGCTGGCTAACCACACAGCATTAATTTCTATAAATGTTCTCTGTTTCCATCCTTGTGATAGAACATGGACAGTCTTCTGGGGCAATTAATACTCAAAAAGGGATGGAAGACTTATATACCATGTTACATTTATATGAATGCCTATATCACACCATACTGCTTAATCTGGTTTCCTTGGTGTCAATTCCCTATGAAGCTATGCTGGCATTTCTAGTAAATAACAAGCTGCAGAAATTTTCACTGCTGGAATTGACACAACCATATGGGAGGACTATACGAAGGAGGAAATAATCCATACCAGTCTAACAAGGTTGCTTTGACCTAAATGTCTTTAGTAACACGCTAGTCAAGCAAGAGGCAGTAAAAGTCATACAGTATACTTCTGTCACATAGGAGTATGCAATTTGGTTTTTTTCTCCTTACACAAGACAAAAATTTTCCTTGGATCACTCTTCATGGAAGTGATGGGCACAGTCTAGGAGTAGATGATGTCTACTGGGCACAAGCCTCTTACGTATACATCATTCACAAACAGATCTGACACCAGTGAGATCTAGTATAAAAAAAAATCGTGCATGGACATGCAAGCTTCAAGTCACCCACAAAGACACAGATAAATTAGATGCAGAGTGGGCTCACACTTTACTTCTGTATGTTTAAAAGTATTTTCTATTATTAATCAAGGCTGCCTTCCTCATAAAAAATTTGCTCACTATTACCTCAAAGCAGAACAGTGCAATGACAGCTAAAGACCATCTAAGCAACTGGCTGCATCACTATATGAGCTGAGCACAAGAAAAGCACCCTTTAAAGAAGTTCCAACAAATCCTTATCTTGACTATTAGAAATAACTAGAATTACAAAATCAACACGCAAGTTTAACAAAGATTATAAAATGTACTACGGCTGTCCAAGGATTCTTACCTTAGTGAGGAGAATTTAGTTATCTTCCATTCCAGCATACTTTTGTCCATCTAGAAATCAAAATCAGTTTGAGAAATGCAAACATGCAAGGTCTCCTTGTTTCTGCCAACAGAATTTGCCAGCCATTGACCTGAGAGAAAGGGCACAGGATTTCTGGCATAAGTCATCTCTCTTAATAGTTATGTTCAGCCACCATCCTGGGAATATCACTTACCCTTGGCTTACAAATCTCCCCAGTCCAGCCTCTAGCACTTCTGAATCTCAGAATCTGAACACAGTCTTAGTTTAACTAAGAAGTTTTATTAAGAACTACTATTGGATCTAAATTTCAGAGGGCCTAGAGAAAGTACTATTGCAGCTCACGCAGTCCACCTCTAACAAATTGACACTTAAAAAAAAAAATTGCAACTGACATTTCTGTAAATACTACTTCTTAGACAAGCTTTTGTGAAACAGTGTGTTTATATTTATGCAGAGGACTTACTAAGAGTAGAAAAAGATATAAAAATAAACAATTAATTTCACAAACAGGATGTATTTACTACACGTTGAACATGTTCTCTTGCTCAAATTCTGTTCAGCAGGTCAATAGCAGGAGCTGTTTGGAAAGCTTTGGACATGCTTATATAACAAAGACATTACATTATGAATATAACTGTTGAGTTACCCTTCTTCGCTCCTTCAAGATTGTCCACGTTCTCTTATACGTTCATGACAAACATACAGCAAAACACCTTGTGTCTCTTAGCATTATATCCACTTTTAGTTACCACCAGAAAATATACAAAACTGCCTCTAGAAGCATCTCTCCAGGGCATGGAAAAATGCATCCCTAATCTTTCTGTCCCTTTTGTTCAACCAGTCAAATATTCCAAGCACCTAAGTGAACAAGCAATAATGGAGAATACATTCAAAGCTGAAATTAGGTTAGTCACTTCCCGACTCTGAAGAACAACAAATAATGTATCCAAATCTATTACCAAAGAAAACATGGAATCAAACTGTGCGGCACTGAGCAGATTTAAAAAGCACTTGCACCTAAAAAAGAAAAAAAAAAAAAAAAGATAAGTATTTGCAGCAAAACAGCTGAATGAAAAAGTCTTTCTCCAGGGGTCTGCAGAGCAGCAGTGAGTGCCAAGCAAGGCTCAAGTATAGCAAAATTAAATCTAGCAGAAGCCCAGGCACAGACTGCCAAGCATTGTGTGCAGCAGGGATACAGAAACCATTCGTCCTGCTCCCAGTTCAGTATCGGGTGAAAACACCTCATCATTTTTAGTAACCTCATGTTGATAATCCAATTGCTTGAAATGAAAAATAGTTTTGCCAAAGCATATTACATTCAGGCGATATTTGCTGAGCCTAATAGTATTTGAGCACATGGCCACAAAAAGAGCAAGACCAAAGATCAATTTTTCAGACTCTCTTTCAGTTTGGTGGGAAACAGACACTTCGCTCCTCAACAAACACTACAAAAATTGACACCTGTATGAAAAGCTTGTTTAGTAGTTTGGCTGCATCTTTGTTCCTTAAAACTTGTGACTTAATCCACGGGCCTCATCTTCCGTTTATGAAATGGGTACTTCAGTCTACAAACTACTAGGAGGGGAATTTACTTAACCCCTAGTACTGTTCACGTTCACGTTCATGATTAGAGAAGCTCTCCTAATCCTGATTAACTCTTGAGTTTCATCCAGCTAAAATCAGGTTGGATGAAACTTTTTCCATGACTACCCTACATGCCTAAAGATTGCTAAAAAAATTTTTGCAGAACGGAAACATACATATGTGAGTAAATAAGTGACAGATGCATTGCACTGAGACAGCAAAATTTTGAAGAATAAAGACAAATCTGCCTGTCTTCCAAAAAAAAAAGAAAAAAAAGGAATCCACCTACATTTTTGATTGCAAAACGAAGTCAAACTCTCCTCAAAGCTGAAGGATTCTGGGACAACAATCACCGGGCTGTGAAAGGAATTAATGAGCTCTAACAGTACAGTACTGCTGCCCACTGTGTTATAAACGCTTCACTCCTTCAGTTTTCTCACCTATAAACAGGAGCTAGAATAAAACCCCAGCATGGTGTTGAAAGACTACTTGTGAGAGGTTACATCATCTTCATAAATTATCAAACACTGTACCAGTTCAAAGTATTACAGATAAATTGCTGGACTAAAAGACCACATTTCTATGCAGATGACTTTTCACTTCAGGAAACAAGCAAACAGAATGGTTTTCATTCTTTCGTAATGGAAAATGTTATAAATGGATGGTGTAAGTCATGAAATATCACTGCTCATTGCTTAAGGTGATGTCTACCACCACACTCAATCACTTTAAGCTGAACTACTTAGTTCAGTTTTGTAGTCATGGAATTTAAACCTCTACACAGACACTCCAGCACGTAAAACACTGAACATCCAGATACTGAAGAATCCCAGGGAAAATTACACAAAGGAACATTGTTTCAATCTAAAAAAAAAAAATAGTGGTTTTGGAAGAGTCACTGAAATATGTCCAGATACCTCAGCCAAAAGCAATGATTCTAGTCAGTAAGCCCTAGAACAATTATGCTGGTGAGCGACCTATCAAGAAGTTCCTAATAGGGAGGTTCAAAACTAGCAGAGTTCTACCTAATTCCCATAAGGAATGGCCTTTAAGAGAGCTGTAGCATAGTACCTTAAAAGCAAAGGACCATGACATGAATATTTTCATACAACCATGTGCTCTTCTAATACAACTGTAGTATAGCATGTTTTCAGAATGGCCAATTGCGATTAATGCTCACACAAACAAACAGAATACTACTAACCATGCTTACCAGTCAAGACGTTTGTCACAGCGAATACCATAGGAAGAACAGTTACTCATTTTAGTAAATCTACAAAATTTATTTTTCCCTTTCATTTCTTTTTCTCTCCTGCAGTAAATATGAAAAAAAGAACTGATTAGTCTTCAAAATTAAATGCATTGGGTACATGGGAACTAGAGGCCTCTAGACTCTATCTAAACAAAATTTGTTGCATACTACTTTTAATTTTTTACAGTCAACCCTGCTGGTTCTGGCTCATGGAAGGACTTTCTGCTGCCAGCTTTTGTGCCTGAAGAAATTTTCATCTTTCTCACACACCATTAATAACGCTACTGCTTTAGGTATCACTAAACAATGTAATTAATAGATCCCAACTACACTGCAACCTAGCCATGCTGCAGTGTGATTAGGGTCTATAAAGAACATGCTGAAGGCCTTGGCAGAACTGGCCAGATTACCCCAAATAATAATACTGCATGGGTCCACAAAAAGAAAAAAAACCTCCAAAAACCCCCCAAAAATACATCACCTTCGACATAACCAAGAAATTGGAATACAACTGTAATAAACTGAGAATAATGAGCATGTTATAATGCTACTTAACTTATTTGTAAATATCAGTTTAAACTGCTTAGCAAAGGGAAAAAAGCTTGCAAGATGGACCATGGGGAAAAAAAAGACTTTAGATTATTGGCCTAAGTTCAGCAGCAGAGTTAGCAATTTATGGACTTGATTATACCTTCAAAATGAACAATAACCCAGTAACTACTGCAGTAGAAAGGTACTAAATTTTTATGATATGGTGTAATCAGGCTGGCTACCAAACACATAGTAGACATGCTGCAAAGAAGAAACAATTCACATTAAAATAGTCAAGTAACAAATTCCCTTCTTGAAAAGGATATTTTTCTTTATATGATGTCTTTAGCAGACTGTAGGCTGTTTCTTTAAATGAACACATAAGACACTGAATTTTCAGCCACCCTTGGTTACAGAAACAGGCCCTGCACTGTACATCATGTTTAGAAATAAATAGAGCTGTCATACCTGGATTCATATTGACATTTACATCAGACTCTTAATCTGTATAGATTTGACATATAGAAAAAAGTCACTCACCCCACATAGAAATGATGCTTACATATTCATAATCAGAATGTTCTTGGTTGTTTACTCAGTAAAGCAAAACTAGCTTCTCTATACATCTCTACCATGGCAGTAAATAGTCTGACATTTCAGCACATTTGGAGACAGTATGCTATTTTATTGCAATTACTATTTCCAACGAAAAATTAAGGGGGAAAAATTGTGGTGATTTTTCAAAAAAATAATGTATTCATTTTTGTAGAAGGTTGGAAAGAATTGTATTCTTTGCTTCATGGTATAATGGGTACTCACAGACTGTGGAATTAGCAATTTCATGCAAAATCAGTAAACTTTCCCGATCTATTTAGTGCATGAGTTGTTAATGAAAATGAAATAAAAAATGAAGTACCTATGATGACTCAATAAGCACTCCAAGAAATGTAATGCTTTTTTAGTTACTATTGCCTACAGGAGTAACTCAGTTGCTATAAAAATGATGCAAACAAAATCACAAAATAGAACATTCAGAATTTAACATAAATAATATCCAAATGTTTCTATGACTCTACTACGTTTTTTCCAATTTCTTGCTATTTTCTAGAACTTAAAACAGTTTATATACTGTCCTCTCCTGAATGTTTATGTAATGAGTTGATCCCAAAGTTGGGCACCATCCCTGTGTAGTTAGATGTTGGATGCATCCATAGGGATCTCCAATGAAGCCAATGAAGTCACATATGACTTGAGGTAATTTTTAGGACATTGAAGATAACTTTTGAGATATCAATTTATCTCTGTCAGCTGCATTAATTATGCCACAAATTTTTTTTCTGTTCAAGCATTTTAGATAGACTCTGGATACATTGTATCTTACCCTACTTCAAAAAGCCAATACACAATGTTTTAGGAAAAGGAAGTTTACCAATACACTTCATCCTAACAATAAGAAATCAACATAGCACCAATAATGCTGATAAAGCTCAACCTTCAAAGACACAACTGTGCTCTTTGCCTTACGATATACACACAAATTTCATCCTTCCAGTTATTTAACAAAGCATGCGGAAATGTTGATTTCTGTGTGGTTGTTTTTTAAAATCACACATTCACAAGCTAAGAGCTGCAATGTTTGTCAGCACACTGAAGGATCTAACATACTTCTTAATTGGGTATTTCTTGAAGCAATAAAATTTCCAGTGTAATCCACAGCCCAAGGGCTCAGATATCTGTGAGTCAAGGCCAGGTTTTAAGCAGCACACTTCGTAATATTTATTCAGGTTTACTAAGTAGTGAAAGACTATGTAAATTAAAGCCAGGCAGGAAAGGAAAAGGTAAAACACAAACTAAAGTGAAATTGTTGAAATAGTAATTACTCAGGAGCTCAACACGACATGGTACAAAAGCCTAACAAAAAACCCCAAGAGTCAGAAGAGACACTTGACAGACTAAGGATCATCCTATTTAGAGGAGCAATGGAGATCAGCACTTCCATACCTTTCGGAAAGCTCATCAGATGTCCGCTTTAAAACTGGTGAGATATTAATGCTTCACCTTATGGTATGTTAGCCCTAGCTATCCACCATGCATGTTATCAGCATGTTATCAGCTGATAATTGCTGTATATGGGGAAAGTTATGTATGATATGCTTGCACTCTCTCCACGCACAGTAGAAGATGCCCAAACAAAAAGTGACCCCACAGAAGATGTATTATATGAAATGGACTGTATATCATATGAATTAGTATTTATTTCTATTTTTCCCTAAGTTATTCCACATTAAAGCTTTCTGATCAGGGGAGTTTACATTTACTGTAAGTTTCTTCAAACTTGAGCAGAACTCAAGCCCTGTCTTGCTTGAAAAATCTTGATGCTATAGTAGTAATAACAAAGAAGTTTCAAGCATAATTTGGAGACTTTCTTACTAACAGGAAAAAGAAGATACTTGCTACGCAAATGTGCACAATTTCCAAAAAAATATTGCTATAAAAGGACAATAGTATGGAAATAAAATACTTAGAGCTCTTTTCTGACATACATTCTTTATACATTGAAATATCTACATAATAAACATTCTATGCTTCTATCGGTGCTACAATTAAGCTTGCAAAAAGTGGTGACGGGGTCTTGGAGTTTGAGGGGGGTGTTTGTTGTTTTTTTAAAATCATCTCCTGTCCCTCCACTCACAACTTTCTTAAGGTAGTAATCTCCAACAGTATTGCTGATTATTTATTCCAATGCACAGGGTTTCACCTAGTCAGAAAACACAGGCATCTGTTTGCTATTAGATGGGAAAGAGATGGTTCCTCTGGAGTCGACAGTAGTCAGTAGCTGCACAACGATCATGAGCATGTCTGGAAGCATGCAGCACCCTGCTGCCTTACAAGAGCATCCTTTGTCAGCTGGCTTGACCAGATCATTACCACCAGGAATCAGCGGTCCCGCTCACTGTAGTGGAAAGTAGGCCATGCCAGTAAATGTGCACTGACAATGTAACACTGAAAAGCACCAACTAACTCTGTTTGCTGTCTCTGTACATCACAATAACACTGAAATCACACAGACAAAACCAAAAGCCAATACAGTATTTGGGAGATTAAGCACAACCTCCTCGAGGGAAATAATGATACTTTTCTTGGGGGGGGACACAAATGTCTGCTCTGCACTTGCCCCTACTCCTCTTCTCTACAGCTCCGAAACTTGAACAATTCACATTTCTAAAGGTGTTTTAGTCCTTTTTCATTGTCTTCATGTCATTTTAGTACAAAACAGCAGGTAAGATCTTGAACACTAGGGTCTCAGAGTACGACAAATGACTACAAAGCAAAGCAATGCTCTTGCAGGCCCAGCACCACTGGTCTCGACATCTGGACATTACAAAATAATCATCACCCTACACAAATTTTTCCTGTGGCCTGTTAACATATGGCAAACAATAATGAGATTGTATAGAAGAAAGGATATGCTCACTGCATCCCTCCTATCTCGTCCGTTTCCACAGTTCCACACTGTGGGAAACCAGAGATGAGATATCTCCCATAACAGAAAACAGTACTGATGACACCGAACACTACAAACCAAATCAGAATGGAAAGAAGATGCCAGAAGGTGAAGCTGGCAGTTACAGAAGCCTCTGGCTTTGACCGCTTTGATCACCTGCCTGTTGCAGAAATTAAACTACATTTCTCACCAGCAGGACCAGAGAAAGCTGAACCTGGCACGTGTCAGTTCAAAAGACTCCATCCAATGACAAGTAGAGAGTACTTTTGACAACGACTCTCTGGCTACTCTAGTAAATCCTCTGCAGTCTCCAAAACATATTTTCATGCATGGAAGATATACCTTTATGTTGATTTCAGGTGGGGAAAAATAGACTCAATCCTAAACATTTTCAGTGGATACTCTTTGCTATAGTGTGCCATACGGATCCACTCTCAGGTAACTGCAAGGTAGAGATTAGGACAACTTAATAGAACTTTCCATAAAAATGGTTTGGCACACAGATGACAAGTTCTCAAGCCCTGTAAAACACGAGGAAGAGTTAACATAAGAGGGATACTTGCATTCTTACATCAGCCACGGAAGTCCATATAAACCTGGACACGACATTGTATCTTGTAGCATACCAGTTCTGATGCCCATAAAGCAGTGACAAAACTACTTCACAGGAGTGCTGTTTTGTCAATCCATGTTTGAAAGATACTCATAAGACACTATAAAATATCATAAAAACACCCATGAGTACAAAACAAGTGATGTGAGAATTTATTTCAATAGCTTCCCATGCGTAACATGTTAGTTATTTCAGATGACATTATGTCATTGAGTTTTTCACAATCCCTCTTGCCTTCAGAAAATTAAAGAATACATATAAAAGACATTATTTATGATACCAAGTCTTTAGTAATGAATACAGTATATTGCTTTTAACTGCAATTGTGGCTAATTCCCAGCCGACTTTATTTTTCTAGCACATCAGCAAAGTATACAGAGTTCTTTGACTCAAGTTATTAACTAATATTATGAACTAATTCAGCAGGAGAAATCACTGAAGTGTAAAAATTACTTCAACACTCTCTTAAGAGGAATTAAGATGAAATAATGAATGAATTTTAGAAATGCAGGAATTTTTGTTCAAATTTATTTCAACACAAAATATTTTGATGCCTATCTAAAATTATCATTCTCCAGCCAAGCCTGTCCAAACCTGTTCTCCTCCTAAAGCCACCAATCAGAAGCATAAAATAGACCTTGTATTTTCCTTTCCTTTTTCTGAGAGGTATCACTCCTTCCTTTCCAGTACCCACTTCACACCAAAAACCTGTTTGTCTTCCAGGAGCATAGCTTGCTTGTCAAACACCTACCTTCTAAGTTCCCAAGCCTCAAAATACTGTACAATGTCTCCACTTACCCACACTATGACCTTTATTTACAGCACTCTTCAGTCCCAGATTTATTCAAGTTGAGAATCTGTAAAAGCTCCCTACAGCAGCTTCTTAACTGAACATTACAGAGGCCAAGAACTTAAATGGCTTCAAAGCAAGAGTAATGAGATGTCTGCTAGTGGCCATTAAACAATCTAGACACAACCTCCGCACAAGTTACTACCACAAGCCAGGGGGCTATGCTATGAGGAGGACTGCTTAAAGTATCCTCAGGTCCCCTAGACTCCATCAGAGAGTGACTGAACAGACCTTTGTTCTGACCCAATATTTGTTCTTAGGTTAGGTCTCAAGCCCAGATATCCTTCAATAATTCACCAAACCACACATCACATTTTCCGGACGTATAAGAAGCCACATCCTTACTCAGCAAACCTCGCAAATCTTATGCTTGAAGAAACAACATCCATCACATCTTCACTTCTCAGAAGCAGGGCCTGAATTCAAACTCTGCACAGCTATGACACACCCTATTACTTACCGTCTAGAAGGCCCTAAACTATCACAAAAATCATGCGACAGGACAGTGAGAAATTTTTATACAGAAAACACGCTATCAATCAACCTGCCTCACTAGTACTTACTCTGCCATTGTCTCCAGTGTAACAAAACACCTGCAGGCACAAGTGAGACAGCTTTTACTCCCATGTCATCAGTGTAACGCTGTCAATTTCAGGTCATATGCCTGTTCAGAACTCTTTATGAATAAAAATAAGTTATTCTAAAGAATGTTGCTTATGACCTAAACTGACTGGTAAAGTTACTTTAACCCCCTCAGATCACAAGATACAAAATAATTTCAATACATCCTTGCTTAAGCACAATTTTTCTGATATCAACCAGTTATGACTGCAAAATTCCCTATAATGTTATTCCAACCGAGTGGCAGAATATACATCTGCATACCCACTCTGAAAAAAATTACTTATTGTTTGCATTTCCAAGCACTAGCATGTATATGCATCAGTGACAAGACAGAAATAATGAAGTTGTATCTAGACAGTTATCAACACTTGATAGATTATCTGTCTGGTAATATGTTTCATGGTTTAAGTGCAATTTAAAAATTTAAAAATCAGTATTACAGTACTTTGTAATGTCAAAAGCAGAACCTTAATTTAACTTTATAATTCTAGATACAATAGCTTTCCCTTGAAGTGATGTATCACACATTTCAAAATGGGTATTCTATAATCATAGAGCTTTTTGTTACTGTTAAAACTGCAATTTAGTTTCTGAGGTAGTAAAATGCAGTAGTACAAGGAATACATTAGAAAAGGTTTTAAAAATTAGGTTAAAAAAAATCATTGCAGCTGGAATTTAAGTACAGAAAATTACAGGAAAGGATTCAGAAAACATTTATTAGAGAAGCAACAAAAACCTGTACAAAGCTGGCAGGAAAATCTCACTGTGAAACATACAGTATTAAATTATCAGTAACACAATTACATTTGTCAACAGGAGAACTATTGCTCTTCCCCCCCCCCCCTTCCACATGCTACGGAGATAAACAGCCTCTCTTCTTCTTGTCAGTCAAGTTTCTAGGTTCACCTAACTCTCACAAACTCAGCGGATGACAAGTTACGACAGCAAAAATGCAACTTCATCTAACCAAAATACTTACTTTTGCATAATACTTAGTTGTCTTGAGTGCAAACCCTAAAGCACAATTCATAGAAAAATAGGAGGCTTTGCACGTATTTCACCACCATTTTTGGTAAAGACAATAATACAGTAAATTACATTGGTTTTAGCTGCATCAAGACTTACAAACTGCATCCTCATTTGCATATATCATGTTTTAGTCGACATAGCAGATTCTAAAATTATTTATACAAAACTAAAAACCACACAGCTCTGAAAAATTAGTTCGAGCTTTTGAAAGTGTTATTAATTTGCCTTTCATGCTGAAATATAACAAGAACACCTCATTGTTTTGCTTCATTAACTTCATTTTATCAGTCAGGTGGAAACGTTTGTGGATACTTGTGTCACTAATGGATACCTATGTACATGTTTCATGGGGAAACATATCTGTATTGGGTAATTTTTGCATAAATAGGAAATATTTTTTACTCCTTTAAACTCTTAATAGGAACACACACTATGCCACAAAGATATTATTGTCCATAACCCACTAGCAAAAAGCAAGATGTGCATCTGTCAAAAATATTTCCTATTTGTGTTCCCCTACACAAACAAGAAATGCCTAACACCTTTGTTCTGGTTAATTCCCAACCTACTATGTAGGGCATGGGTACAGGCATACTATTTTACAGCTGAAAAAATAGAAATGCTCATATTCAAAGAGCTGGACAACAATCTAGGCTAGACAACAATGAAAACAAAACCCAATACAAAGCTGGCATTCCTAAGTTGGATTGTAGTGAACAAAAGTTCTTGTCAATAAAACTACAGCCAGCAGCATTATTGTGTATCTACTTAAGTATTCCAGAAGAAAGACATGGGATTAAGTTTGTGCACAGAGAGTAAGTTTCCCTATTGGTAACTCGAGTTGCTCAAGAAGGAGAAGTACAGACAGCACAAGAACTTGTGAGATCTTTAATACTTCCACTGCCTCTGCTTGTGATGTACAACATCTATTTCCTGGATAAACAGAGAAGTGAAGTCCCCAGAGTTTCAATCCAGTACTTTTCATAAACCCTAACTTCATTTTTAAGAATGATAAAAGAAAATGTAATTTGCTTTCCAGCTTTACCAGTAATCCATACGTGTTCATATTGCAGACTGCAAAAACACCTGTGAGATTAATAACAAACATCCTACTCGTCATTCATTCTTCTGCTTTATTTAAAGAGAACATTCCCCAACATACACCCCACTCTACACTTTCTCCAGTTTGAATGATGGAATATGGATAACAGAAATACAAAAATGCATTGCAAATGGCAAAATGCATGTTCTTTACCAGTACACAGGACACCTTCCAAGACAAAATCAAGCAGTCTAATTTGTAGATTTCTGAAAAAAAAAAAAAATTACAGTAAGACAGCAACAACATTACAAAGTCTCAGATATTAGGGAATATCAGAATCCCATGTGCCAGTGTGTCTCTTCTCAACGCTCTTCCTAGCCAAGAGCCCCACACTCTCATGTTCCTCGTTCCAGTTACAGGTTATTTAGCCAATCCCATTTTGTGATGCGGTTTGATTTTTCCTCCTATCTCCCTGCTTCCACTTCAGGCACACTCTACTCCAAATCTTGCCTCCTATGTATTTTAACTTGCCTTCAAAGTTCACACAGTTGAGACCTCTGCACTCCCTCTTGATACCTATTTCCCACCTAAAGGTAGCTGGAAAAAAATAACATTGTGGACAAGTAATCACTTCACTTATATCTGTAATAGTAAAGTTCATTACAGACGATGTATCTAGAGAGTTTACTTATGGGAAACTAGAAAATCCCAGCTGACCATATGCAAGCTTGGATTTATTTATTTATTTGTTTGTTTGTTTGTTTAGTTATTATTTAAGTTATTGGGGTAGGTAGATCTATCATGGAGCCAGCGAAAAGCACCGTCCGTGTTGTTGCAAACAGCACTACTGTTTGCTAAATGTGAAATCCCTCAACAGAGGAAATCCAAACCAAGCAGCACTGGAACCTCTCAAGAAGATGGGTTCAAAATTATTATTTTTTTTTTTTTTAAAGATAACCTCAAGCACTATTTTCTTCTTGGTGTTTGTCACTTCATAAATATCCTTAAAAACGTGATTTTAAATGCTGGTGCATTTGTTGCTACTATCTATAATACAGACTGATTTACTATGGTAGCATTGGAAAAGGTAAAAGAAAACTTTTAAAATGCTGCAGACATAAAAGCTTACATTTCCTAAACACTACAGGACAAGTGATATATGTTTATGTATAATGTTAAATACTTCTGCGCATTGTTACTAGCAACACAGCATTTCTATTTTGTGGCCTGATATGATTAATAACTAGATCTTATGTGTTTTCAACTTACATCTAGTCCATGTATTTTTGCAAAAATGCCTTTAGCTACTTTTCTTGTGGAGCTTTTTACCTGATTCTTTTGGCTGTTATGTTCTCTATGCATTTTGCTGTTATAGCTCTCATTTACCTTTTCGCTTGTCAAGTATTTTTATTATTTTCTTCCTGCACTCTCGCGTGGAAAGGCCTCAAGGCGGCCTTCCCGCGGAGCCAAACGCATTTCTGTCGTTTTTATGCAGGCAGCAGCTCCAGGCGGGCGATGGACCCCTCACGTCAGGAGAGCAGCGCATCGCCCAAACCCTGGAACGCCACCTCTCGCCGACGATCACCGAACTATCTCGATTTCACCGCGCTGTGAAACACGGCCGCGTTCTCCAGAGCGCTGAACACGACCTGAGGCACCGCGCGACCAGACGGCGGCCGCTGCAGGAAGGGCAGTCATTGGCCCCGTCCCCGCGCCGCTGCGGCCCCGCCCGCCCTCGCCAGCCGGCCGCTCCCACCACCCCCCTGCAGGGGGATCCCCTCAGCGGCGCACCCCTGGCTTCTGCCGCCCGGGACCTCCCTCCCCACGCCAGGAGACCAGAGCAGCGGTGTCACCCTCGGCGCTCACCCGCCCGCCTCCAGGGACCCGCGGGGAATCCCTTTGTCAGCCGCAGCGGGCAGCCCAGCCCCTCCCTCTGCCGCCGCTGTGGGCGGTTCTTAATGAAGAGCCCCCGCCCCCAGCGGGGGTGAGGGGGGAGCTGCGGGGCGCCACCGTCAGCCTCAGGCCGCGCGGCGAAACGCCGAGCGAGGGAGCGGCGCTCTCTCGATGCGCTCGATGATCGCGCCGACCCCTGGCATCCCCACGGCCACTTCCGGCGGCGCGGTAGGCGAGAGGGAGTAGCGGCGGTTGGCGGAGGAGCGCGGGCGGTCGGCCGCCACCGCCGCCGTGCCCTTCTCTCCTCCCCCGACAGACAGGTACGGGGGCGGGGCTGCTCCCACCCCACGCACCGGGGGCGAGCGGGGAGGAGGCGGGGTCTCCTCCTTGGGAGCGTCACCCGGCGACGGGGGGCCATGGGCGCGACGGTGAGGAGCGCGGGGCCCGGGCCCGAGGCAGTAGCGGGAGTAGGGGCGGGAGGAGGCTGGTCTGACTGGCGGGAGGGCTTTGACTTGCCCGAGGAGGCGGTGTCCTGCGGCGCTGGGCCCTGGGGACCCGTGGGCAGCGAGGCGTTTCCTTCTTCGGGGGGAGTGGCGAGGAATGGCGGCCTGTGGGTGCTCGGGTACCTCGGTCCCAGGCCTACCCCGGGCGGCTGGCAGCTGCTCGGGCACAGCCACGCCTGCTCTGGCCTCGGGGTGTGGCGTGGGCCAGCCCCGCGCAGCGTGGGTGGGCGGGAAGGAAGCTTCGCGGGTCGTGCTGGGCCCTGTCCCCCTTCCCTCCTTGGCCTCTGGGATCTGCTGGTGTTTCCCGCAGGTGTGCGTTAGCGTCCCTCTAACCCGGAGCGTCCCTGTTACGATGCCGGCTGCTGTCCTGCCGCCAGGCATTCGCAGAATTGGCTCCGAAGCAAGCGGATCTCGGCCAGGGCCAGCGTGGAACTTGCCTTGCACGGCTCATGCGGGCGATTTTTCCTAGGGTATCAAGATGCTCGTTTCTGCCAAACTGACGTTTTTAATGGATGTTGTTCACGGTTAACTAAAAAAGCCCCAGCTCCTTCACAGTGGTTTTTCCATGCTTGCTGCAAGTCATTTACTTTTTGGAGGCCGAAGAAATTTTGCTTTTCTAGTTACTTGTTCATTTGCTTCTTTTTCATGTAATAATCACACTATTTTACTTGTGTGCTGGGTTAAAATCTTGCACTCCATGGGACTTTTTTTTAAAGGTGCAGGAACAAAAAGTCTTTGCTCTAAAGAATGTGGTGTTTACATTTTTACATGCAGGAGAAAAAAAGGAGGGAATTATGCTGTTTTACACACAGCAGTACAGCTCTTAAGCCACTCTTCATAAAACAGATTTTTGCTGCATGTTTGTTCAAAATGTGAATCAGTTGCCTGAGGGATTTTGGTGAGAGGAGGATGAATAGTGTTTTTGATATTTAGAAAAATAACAGTTTGAGGAGTCACAGTGGATGTCAGAAGAGTTCTGTCACTGTGGGTAATGAAATGACGTGGTGAAGAGTGTTTCAAATGGATATGTACATTTACAGTTTCTTCAGTTGTTAAATAACACTCCTTGAAATGTTTCCTGAACATGGCATTTATTTTGTGTCCTTTAGAACATAATAGAGAAAAAACAATGATTATGCATCATCTTCTTATGGATAGCCTTGGACGTGTTGTTCCTTACTACTGTAGTGGTAGACTGCAAGAAGTTAAACGGACAGATTTTAAAAACTGATGGTGTTCCTGATAAAATATTTTGGATATAAATAGTCAAAAATCGGAAAAGTTGTGTTAATTCTCGTGTGGGTTAATGCCAGTAGGCAGCTAAGCATTGCACAGCTACTTGCTCACTTTGCCCCCATCCCCAGGGGGATGGGGGAAGAGGGGAGGAACAGTAAAAGCAAGAAAACTTATGGGTTGAGATAAAAATTGTTAAGAAGTGGAGGATAAGTGGAAAAAGAGAGACAGAAAACAAAACAGGTGATGATGTAAAGGCAATCACTCCTCCCACAGATAGACCGATGTCCAGCCAGTTCCTGAGCAACAGGTGGCTAACCTCCATAAAAACACCCTCCTCTTGCGTTTTATTGCTGAGCGTGATGCTTTATAGCATGGAATACCTCTGGTTAGTTCAGGTCATCTGCCTGGTTGCCTCCCACCCTCTTGCACACACCCCGGTCTGTCCACTGGTCGAGAGCAGAGGGAGAAACAGAAAAGTCCTTCATGCTATGTAAGCTCTGCTTAGCTGTAGCTAAGACAGTAGTGTGTTATCAGCATGACTTTGGTCACAAACCTAAAACACAACACCATACACGCTGCTATGAAGAAAACTAACTCCATCCTAGCCAGACCAAATACATGAATACACTTGTTACTGTTTCTTCTTCCCTCTACTCCTGAATACACTTGTTACTGTTTCTTCTTCCCTCTACTTCTAGTTCTTCTGATCCTAACACAGGTATTATACAAATACCTAAATTAGTGACCAGGGTGGAAAATGTAGGTATGAAGCTATGCATTATACATTTCACTCTTATTTTTGGACTCTTGAAGCACACATGACGGTGCATGGCTGTGTCTTCTGCTAGTCATACGTCATTCTCTGTGTTTCAGCTTAGGTGAAAAATGAGGCTCACATTGCTTCTGCAGCTCTTGTTCCTGCTGAGAAAGTATGACGTTAACAAATGCTGTGTGCCTATCAAGAGCAAGTGTACACTGGACAGGAAAGATCTGAACAGGCACCAGTGAAAATACAAGTTCAGCTAAGATGTCAGCAATGGATAGATATCTCAATACGTTGTCTTTCCTTCGTGATGATTTGCTCCTGGGGCTTGAACTGAGGAGTTCTAACTTTGCATGCAGTTCTTCTGGAGAAAGTAGTAATGCATATCCTGGTTTAGTGACCAAGCATGGATCACTGAGTATCTTCTGCTGACACATTTACGCTGCTTTCCTTAGTGGGAGAGTGCTCAGGCATCATGCCCGATCTTAACAGCTGTGCGTAATTTGTTTTCCTAAACTCCACCTTAAAAACAGTTCAGTTGTTCCTTCTTTCATTTTTAGGCTGCTCTAGAATACAGATAGTCCAGGGATTAAAAGGTAATTTCTGGTAAAGTTTGTTTGTGATCACTTCATGCCCATTTGCTCTCATGCTACTGACCTTAAAATCAGAATTATTTTCCCCCCTTAGTGGTAATCCCTGTGATACTTTTATTGAAAGGAAGTCAATTTTCTTTTCATCAGGGTTTTGCTAGGCTAGACAAGTTACACTTTCATCATGTTTTAGTTCATAAAATGGGCGATATGTTCCTCCATCCTGACAACCTTTGTTGCAGTTGTTCTTTGCATCTGTCTGGGGGTGGTCAGAACTCTGAATGATATTGTATGTGAAGGCTCACTAGTGCCTAATTGCATGACATTGGTACTTTGCTGTTTTTACTGAAAAGAGTCTACTGAAATGTTTTCCATTTTTTATGGCCACCTAATTTGGGAATTAACTGACAATCCACAAGGGTAAACTTCTACCTCTCACTTTTGGTTTTCAACTGAAGAGCTCTGAATTTAAACGCATGTAGGTATTATAGTCTCTAAACTCCTATTATAATTCCCAAACTATTCTTTCAGAACTTTAATAGGAATCTTGTTCCAACCTGATAGTAGGTTGTGTCAAGAGAGGAAGCATAACCACTCTGCAAGTTTTATACTTATCCTTCATTTTTCAGCTAAACTTGTCACTTCTTATATAAAAAATTAACAGTGTTTGTGCAGGTTACATTTACTACATTTATTGCATGATCTAGCTTTTATATATTAGCACATTTTCAATTCAAAAACCATGGGAAAAGTATTTTTCATACATGTATGATGAGGACAAGTATTTTTGAGCTGAGGAAAACAAATCACTAAATAGTTGAGACAAACAGAATTTAATTACTGACTGCTCACTGAATTAGATGCTGACTTACACTTAAAAATCTTGGGACAACTGACTGACCAGTGTGTTTATCTCAAGGCTGAAAAGAAACAAACAAAAAGCCTCAAACATCATACTCTCTGCTGAGCTCTAGAAAAGAATTATTTTCCTGTCAGTCTATTAAACTGCTAAATTCCTTTTCCAGGCTTCAGTTATTCAGTTTTGTTTTCTATTACATGTGGAAATGGCTGCATGGGGTTAATATTAAAGGGTTTGCCATATCATAGACCTCATCAGATAACCAATCTAATTTCTGACACTGGCTTCTTAATCTTTGTGTTTCCATCTTCATGTTCTTTTCCTCAGAAGTGTGTGAGAAGTAGTGAATAAAAGTGAGAATGAGGGGATGACTTCTTCCAGTTAACACTAGTAACCAATCATAGTCTCAAATCTGTAGTTTTTAGCAAGGCTTCCCGTGTAATGGACTAGTCTGGTATATTGTGCTGTGAAAATGAAGTAAAGTACACAGAAACACAGTGGTTCAGTACCAGTTCTTTCACTGTGATTTGATCATGGGGATCATTTGTCTCCCAAGCAGTCACTCCTGTGAGTACTGCTGTAAAAGGGCCAGTCTGAGGTATTGTGAAACTGAAGCTGGTAGTCTATCGGTGGTGTTTTGGGGTTTGTTTGTTTTGCAGAGTGTAGGAATACTACTTCCCACATGAAGTGTTGTTGGCCTCTGATACTAACTGATGTTAACTTTGGACATCAGAACAGATAAATAAAATTTGTGAATAAAAACAATCCAACAAAACTCTTAGACATTTATGTTTTCCATATAAATGTCACATTTGTTTACTGTTATTGTTGCAAGGCTAAATGTTATGTTTTAATCTGACTTTACCATTTCTTTCAGCTTTCAGACAGAGGACACACAGAAGGAGAAAAGCAGAAAGAAGAAAACGGTAGCACCGAATGCAGCAAACTAGGAATCATGGATCTGAAATTCACTTCATCAAGAAAATACATTTCCATCAGTGTACCATCCAAATCTCAAACTATGTCTCCACATATTAAATCAGTAGATGATGTTGTAGTTCTTGGCATGAATCTCAGCAAATTTAACAAACCTACTCAATTTTTCATCTGTGTTTTTGGAGTTTTTATGTTCTATCTAATCTATGGATATTTACAGGTAAATGCTATGAACTTGTGCCTTAGGCCAATTCCTCCTACCCTTTTCTTTATCAGTAGCATAATAATATAGTAAGTATTTTGATATATATAGACATTTAAAATGGATACTGATTGTAAAGTCAAGCTTTCAGAATTCAAGAGCAGTAGGCAGTTGTATAATGTAAGATTCACATGTTCACATGCCTTCAAGGTTTGGTTCAGTTGGACTTTACTTCTGTGTGCAAGATATACCTTTCAATATTGTTTTGAATGTGTATTTTTTAAATTGCAATGTGTATTTTTTAAATTGCAATAATATGAATGCAATTTTATAGTCTTCTGAAAACAAACAAGCTGTAGAACTATACAGACTGATGTATAAGTCTTCATTGGTGTTGAAACCTTTAGATCTTTGAGTTCCATGAATGCCGTGCAGTAATAGTAGTCTATTGTTCTCTCTGCTCTCCCTTTAGGACAGAGCTGAAACACGTACTATGGTTGGCTGTTAAGCAGAAGCATCATGTTTATGCCATTTTAGTTAAACATTTCTCTTCCTGCTAACCTTTTCTCTATTTATATGAAGCAGCTACATTTCTGTTCCTTTTTTATTTTTTTTCTAAGTTCAGTGAGTCTTCTCAATAAAGCAATGATTTAAAAAGTTGATTAAAAGTCACTGTGTTTCCAGTGCTGTTTTGAAAAACAGCTGAGAAGTGTGTTTAAGTTACTTCCAAAGAGTTAGACAAAGTTTTCGGTAATTGAAAGGAGCACCTCAAAAAGGAAAATATTAGGTAGCCTTTTGTTTCTATAACTGACATATTTACATAATTCTTTATGCAGTGCATGTATTTTCCCGTAAGAAGTTGCTCTGGTTTTAAATGCTCCTACAGTCTGCAAATTTATAAGCTCACAAGTGCTATTGAATGTAGGCACTCAAATTAGCAGGTGTGCGTTACCAGTAAATATGTCTGTTAGAGAAAGTTTGTATTTAATTTTTTGTGAGCTATTTATAAGTTCTGGCTGAGCACAGTCTACTGAAGCAAATGAACTGAAAACCAGCTGAAAAGCAGACAGCAAACCATCTGTAATGTGAGATAAATATTAATAGATCAAATATATTTCCTGATGAACTGATCCATTAATTTCAGTGGATTTACATCAGCAGTAAATTTTCTCATTGCATTTTGGAGAACCTAAATTGTCTTTTTCAATAGTTTGCTAGTTGCAGGTAAATTCTAGGTAATAACCAGCAGCTGCAAAGGCTAGATTTACATGTACATGAAGAAAAAAAAATCTGTTGATTTTGATTTGATTTAATATTTTGGTGTATGTATGTGACTTTGTGTTTTTGTTTTTATAGGAATTGATATTTTCAGTGGAAGGTTTTAAACCTTTTGGTTGGTACCTCACTTTAGTGCAATTTGGATTTTATTCCATTTTTGGACTAATAGAATTGCAGTTGATTCAGGACAAAAGGAGAAGGTATGTGTTTTTCCAAGCATTTTACCCACTGTCTATCAAATTACAGGGATTTTTATATTTATGGTAAATTTAACTTGTGTTATTTGAGTGGGAATACTATGAGGCGTTGTTAGTGGGTTTGTAGTTAGATAATGTGAATTTACTGAACAATGTTAGAAAATGTTTTATAAGCATCCGCTTAGATTTCAGACCTGTAAGTAGTCTTGTTGACTCCAGTGTCACTTTGTCCCACTTACAGACCATATTCCGTCCTTAAGGTAGCTGGTTTAGGCTGACACACGTAAGCGTGGCATGGGATTATGACATCTAGAATGCATTTCACAGCACTCGAAGCCATATGCCACTGAATATGTTTTCCTCAAACCTTGCAACCTCCTCACCAAGAGGTTCCTCTAACGTGTTGTGCATCTTGGAGAGTGTCAGAGGCATGCTGTCTCTGCCATGTGGCTGTGTAGGTTTACTTTAGAGGATGTGCTTAGGTTTTGCGTTTTTCATTTAAGATCACGCTTGTAACACCCTGCCACAAAAATTATTCTATGTTTTCAGTGCAGTTGACTAAGGAGATTCTTGCTGTGTTGAATCCTGTGAGTATGGAGTAGTTTGATATGACTCAGTGGGGCCATTCTACGGCTTCCTGCCGAACTACAGCCTCTGCAAACTGTATATTGAGGCCCTCTGGAAGCTTGGATAGAGGCTATCATGGTGTACGTGAATTTTAAAATTGCTTTAAAGCATTATATCCATTATGTCCTAGTTGAGCAAACTAGTTTTCCTTACCTGTAGTCAGCCTTGGCTGATTTTGCAGATGCTGGCTTTAAGTACTAGAATTCTTTTATAGCCAAACAATGCAACTTTGATAAATTTTTATTTTAAACACTGACAGCTTATATTTCAAGTTACCTGACTTTTTGAGATGCGTCAGGTAATACTGCATAGCTACCTTTTGGGTGTTCTGTAATTAGTATTTACATTTTGGTTACCAAATAGTTGCTAATTCTTACAGAGCATGACCCTGTAAGTAGGTTAGGTTGGAAATGTAGATCTTAAATATATTTTACATTTTATTTTCTATAACCTAGGCATCTTCTTGTAGACATTAAAAAAATGTGTTTCCTAATTTTTAGGCTCAATTGTCTGTTTCTTGAATTTTAAATTTTTCTTGCATGTCTCAGAGTATGCCTACAGCACATGAGTTATGGATAAGACAGGGTTACAGCAAGACATGTCCTTATGTTGCTTGATGTGGCTCTGAGTATGCATAAATATTGCTGAACATATGCACAGCAGTAACTGTAAAAAAATCACTTTACTAATTGAGCACAGTGATTACTAAAAATTACTGTTGGATCATCTCTTGTGAGGTGATAATTTCATCAGATTGCAAACAATACATCTGAAAATGTTCAACAAGCTCTTCCGTTCCCGATATCTGAATCACTTCTCTCTTGTTTCTGTTGAGTTTTATAAAACACAAGTACTTGTTTCACATTTTTACAACGAAGGAAGTTGAAAAGTTTCAATGTTCGTGTGAAAACTTCACCAAAAAAATTGACACAGTAACCATGACAGGACTAAGATTCAGGATGTCTTGGCACACCAATCTTCTGTGTTTCCTTTGACAAATAACCTGAAGCGTCTGTCTTGATTCTTCTGTAAATAGTATAGCTTCTCAGAAGGAGATTTAAGGATTACTGCTTGAGTACTTCATGAGCCATGAAGTTTTTATTGTCTTATATTAGAATGCTGTTTATTAGCAGTAATTGAAAGAAATGAAATTTGAAATCAGTCCTTTAAGTGTGTTTTTAAATTTCTATTACAGAGTGAAATTCAATGAGAAAGATGGTCAATTTCTTTATCTAAATTTTCCAAGCTAAATCTACTCTGGATAAGTCTGTAATACCAGGATTCGTATGTTTATATTTTGTAGAATTCCTGGCAAAACCTACATGATAATAGCGTTTTTAACAGTGGGAACTATGGGTTTGTCAAATACCTCTTTAGGATATCTGAATTACCCTACTCAAGTCATCTTCAAGTGCTGTAAGCTGATTCCAGTTATGATAGGTGGGGTTTTTATACAAGGTAAGTATTAGTCTTGCTATTAGATGATTTTTTTGTTGTTACTTTGAGAGGCAGTCATGTATGGAATCTTGTACTTTGTTAAATTCCAGTGAGGTTCATGGATAGAGAGGGGCAGGTAGCATTTTTCCTATAGGAGGAAAACCGTGAATTTCTGAAGCATCTTCTTAGAAAATGTACAAATACAATTAGATGAACAGAAAATGCAAGGAAAAAGAAGTTGTACAGGTCACTTGCAGGCTTTCTTAATTTTTAAATAATGTAACTTTGTTTTCTAAACCAAATCACTTCATAAATGAAATGTTTTCAATACTGAAATGGAAAACTTGAAATGGAAGAAAAAAAATCCAGCCGTGACTTGTGAAGAAATCCCCTACTCTTCTTTTTTGAACAGCTTGATTCCTAAATTTTGATTAAACGTTTAATCAGAAATACACTGGACTTTATATGTCTTTGGCTAGTCCTAAAGTCATAGTTCATATTCTAAGAACAGAAAAAGGGATCTGGAGAACAACAGATAAAAGACTATACTTACATGAATAAAACATACTTAAGTATTTGTGGGTTTAGAAGACTTAAGTATGTTAGAAAAGTTTCTATTTGTTCAATACACAAGTATTCTTTAAGTCAGTAAAACTCTGCACAGACAAGTGCTGTGGAACAGAATCTGGAATGATACATTTCTGTTTCTGTAGTTAATTCTGGCCTTCTAGTTGCGATAGAAAACTGAAGTTTCAGAGGAGGTTACAAGTTTAAATATGCACATGGGCACACAGTATTTACCTTTGATTAGAAGATATTTTGTATCATTTTAATGCAGAGAGACTGGTATTCCCTTAAAGCTTTGTGAAACTTTACATTGTGTTGTATTGTATTCTCAGAAACTGTGATTTTTTTTTTTTTTAATTATTATTTAAAAAATTTTTTGGTTAAAATGTTCAGTTCAGAAAAGGTCCATTGGAAGCTTAGATTCAAAGTACAGCTTCTGGGAAAGAAATATGTTATTTCAAACAAGATATACTAATTCCTGCCTTTTCATTTCCTTACTCTCTCTCTTCCTTCACCCACCTCCACATACCATCTCTTCCAAACTAGAGGACAATGTAGGGTTCTAAAGGTACCCAAATCATCTGTTAGTGTTTGGGAATTACTTCTCTCTAATCAATAAAGTCTGCTAAAATGTCTTGCACGAGGGAAAAATCTCAAGAAAATATGCAAGCTGTCCCGAAGTTGCTAAGATGCTGTTTTGTCAGGGAAGATGTGCTTGGTGTCATTAGGAGTAAAATTACAACTGACCACAAGAATCGGGTATTGTCTGTTAAGATCCTCCTCCATGTTAGGAACTGCCATTGTAGGAGAAACTAGTTCCAGTCATGAAAGGCCACAGTATGAAGTGTTCTGATTAAGTAAATGAATTACATGGGAACAGTTTTTCCTTTGACTTCTAGTCTGCTAAACAGGATAAACAAGAAATTCCAAGAGTGCTAACAGTCCGTTCATGTTGTTTGTATTGCTTTTGTAGGAAAACGTTATAATATTGCAGATGTGTCTGCGGCGCTATGTATGAGTCTTGGATTAATATGGTTTACTTTAGCTGACAGCACAGTTGCACCAAACTTCAACTTGACAGGTAAAGATATATTATATTTTAGTTTGACAAAATGCTTTGTTTTTTCCTACAATAAATGTTCCATAGTGTTCTTAATGGAGTGTCTTCAGGTATCATATGGAAAATGCAGGTTTCATCATAGCTTTGCACTAGCAGAACTATATTTGTGGCAGAAGAGGCCTTTATTCTAGGTGTTATTTTTTAGGTTCTTAAAATTTCTGGAAATTCCACCCATTAGGTTGAAATGTCTCATGGTTGTTCTTAAGAAATACTTACATCCCAGCAGATACATTTAAAACAAAGATGATATAATTCAATTTGACCATTTTAAAAATTCAAAAGATACATTGTCTTTTCTAGTTAAACCTTTTAAGTCTTTTTCTATTTCAGAAACATTTGCTTTATATTAATTGATGGTCTTACTCAGATTTGCTGTAGTTCTTAGTTCGAGTGTCCACGTTCCAACTTTTTTATACTGTGTAAAATCACAAGCAAGGAAAAGATTTTAGCCTGCTTGGGTTTAAAAACTTAACTGAATTTCTTTCTCAAATGACAAGAGAGAACTGGTTTTTCATAAAATCCATGTTGTTTACTTCACTGGTGTTTGGATTAATACTGAACCTTAAAAACCTTTTCAACATTCAACTTCTGGTGTATTATTTTGAAATTCTGAGATGAGTTGCAACATCTGTTAGGACAGACGTACATTGTGAAGCCTTTATTTCTTAACAATGGAGGCAATTATTTAGAAGTTTTGTTCCTAAAAATAATAATAATTCTTAGTGGTAGGGAAAAGACTTCTTGTTTTCACAAATTATTATTTAATCTAGTGTTAGTAATAATCAATTTGTGGTGTTGTCTAAACTGTGTATATCTTTTGCCTTGCTCATAAATAAATTGTCATGCCTTTTAATGTAATTTTAGTGCTACTGATAGTGGAAGAAATTAAAAAAAATCTGTGAATTATATAACCAACAATGCATTTAATGTGTTTATGTGGTGTGACTGGGTGGCTACTTGAAAAAAATAATATTTTGAGTACAGTATGACATTGGTATGCATGTAATTATATTCTGGTGTTTCTGATGTACAGGTATGTGTTACTATTACAGCGATTTTTGACTCTAGCCTCTAAGTGCCTTTACATGTTAATATATTTCTTTTGTAAAATTTGAATTGTTTTAGATATGTACCATGGCTTGATCCTGAATAGATTTGGCAAGTTGATTCTTCAATTGAATGGGATAGGGTAAAGTGCAGCAAATGTAGCAAAGTCTTGGTGACCTCGAAGATCTGCAAAACACAAGATAAACTTTAAATGTCTGCAGAGAATAAATAGGACTGTCTTTCATTATTAATTGATTAATTGATTTTGAACACTTCAGACAAGTCTGTATATATTGAAGCTTAGAGCACTACCATTTGGAGGAAGTTAGTGCTGTGAAAATAGAATATAGAACTAGAATTCGAAAGTCTGGATCTTCGCTTAGGAAGGTGATTCAAAATTCTTCTGCTCACCTTCTGAGAAGGTTCTTTTCTGTATTTCTCTGCTCCGTCTTGCCTGTTTTGGTTTATTCCCATGTCAACTGAAGCCGAAGAAACTCTTCATATTAGGAAAGGTGGAGTTTTTCCATTTCTGGGGTGAATTACGGAGATAGATTGTCCCTTCCATCGAGCAATGTACTGATTTTTGGTATTGCAGAAATATGTAACTGACTAAGTGTAAAACTAGTGATAAGAATGATTAAAAACTTTGCTCACTCTGCAAAATGACATACTCTTTTGAATAATTATACTTTGCTTGATGCAAATCACGGAATGAGAACTGAAAGTGGAGAGGCAGAATTTAATTTTGTGTCTTCACAGAGTATTTTCAAAGGAACAGGAAAGTATTTAAGGATATTAAAACTTTCAAAAACATCCACAGCAAATTAAATGTTAAACTTCAGAATTACTGTTTTCTAAAGTTGCAGTTTTATGTTACTGCCTACTTACTCCCCCGTAATTTCCTGAGTTTGTTCCAATGATTTATGCACATTTGTGTAGAACTGTTTCCATGCAAACTAGTATGATTCTAGCATGAGTTCATAGAACTTCTTCTAACTTGTTAAAAACAAAGCTGTTAGCATTTCACAGTTCTAGGAGAGCAAAACTGTGCTGTGAAGTTAAACAAAACACATGATCTTTGTCTGCAAATACTAAAACTGGAGCATAAGCGCATGTAAAATATTATCTGGATGAACAATTTTACAAGACTTTTTCTTTCTTTTTTTTCCGCTGCTATTGAAATCTAATCTCAGTATTGCTGGACCAAAAAAGGAATCTACACATATTTATTTACACACGAAAGAGGTCAGCCAAGAAAACAGAAACTCTCTTCTGCCAGAACAGGTACATATTTGTAACTAAGGAAGGTATGCTTTCAAGATAGAGTTGATGTGAAGAGCTGAAAGCATCTCCTGGCATTATCAAATTGGAGAGGTAGTGGCAGATATCCTAAATAGCTGTGAATAGTAGGTACAGGACTTCCAAAAGAGAAACCAGAAGAGAAGGGTGTGCAAGAGATAGTCAAAACATTGCTTCTGCAGGAACTTCCACTGTTCTGACATTGCAAGGTGTAAGTGGAAATTCACATTTCAGTGAAGACACAATAAAATATCAATTGCATGTAAATTCCTCCACCCTAGACTGTTTGAAAAGGTGCAGTTTAGTCTTTTGCAGACTAAGGTGTTTTGTCCTTAGCTTCACTGTTGTTAAGATGATATTGCTTGGTTAGGTAGCTCTGCTGTGTCTTCTAATCTTGCGTATGGCGGGCTTCTAAAATGTGGAGTATCAAAGAGGTCTTAATGGGCAGGTAAACTCCACAGACAGCTCACTAGTCTAACACATTTACAGGGGGGATTGTGAAGGTGAGAACGTATTGCTGAGGAGCTTCTGTAAATACCCAATAGCTTATGAATGTATAAGCAGTGTTAATAGTTTTAATGACTTCAAGCATCACATTAATAGTGTAAAATACAGCATAATGTGTTTCAATCAAGTCTTGTGGTGCGAGACCTACATGTTTAATTTCTTTCAGAACTAATTTAGAACCAGTTCTTCCAATCATTTTTACTCATGTTTACTACTACATAGCATTACTGGTCTCATTCGTGGTTTTGCTGCTTCCGCTGCTGAGCAGGTGCAGTGCTACGAGTGGAACAGTTCTTCTCTTCATACTCCAAATTGTGTATGAACATAATATTAACATGTGTCTTGTCACTACATTTCTCCTTTCTGTGCGCACTTGCACTTCAGATTCCAGGTAACCTTTTAATCTCAATCCAGTATAAACCCATTTATTTGTCCAGTGGTGTGCCTAGGCCATTAAGCACCGCTGGAACCAGCGTGATGGAGAACACAGATGAAGATACACTCAGTCACTTTACAGAAGTGATCTGCAGCAAGGCTACTGCTGAGCTAGAGGAGTTGTTACACCTTTGGACCAGAGCTGAATCCATGTAGCTAATACCTCTGTACTGAGGTCTTCAGCATAACCAGCATTTTTCAGGTTATCATGTCATTTCCATTGACTCATACCTTTCCCAATGCCTGATAACTTTGAATAACGAAGAGTCTGTGTTGCTTCAGTTGCATAAGTCTAGCCTGGGAGCAGAAATGGTTCCCAAACTAAAAACGCTGGTTTGGAAGTTTATAAATATCTTAAGGGTGCTTATAAATATCTTAAGGGTGGGTGTCAGGAGGGTGGGGCCAAACTCTTTTCAGTGGTGCCCAGCAACAGGACAAGGGGCAATGGACACAAACTGAAGCATAGGAAGTTCTGTCTGAACATGAGGAAGAACTTCTTCCCTCTGAGGGTGACAGAGCACTGGAACAGGCTGCCCAGGGAGGTTGTGGAGTCTCCTTCTCTGGAGATATTCAAGAGCCGCCTGGACAAGGTCCTGTGCAGCCTGCTGTAGGTGACCCTTCTTCGGCAGGAGGGTTCGACTAGATGACCCACAGAGGTCCCCTCCAACCCCTAACATTCTGTGATTCTGTGAAGCTCCCATATATCCAGAAGTTTGCCAATTTGTCTTAATGTTAGATCTTTGAATTCTGAAAATCCTAGGAGATGGGTTTTTCTTCCTCTGTCAGGCAGGAGCTTATACTCCGTTTGGTCCATCAGAATGCCTATTTTGAGACCTCTGATAGTATGTTTTTACTGTTAAGAAAATATAACGCTACTTGTTTCTAGTCTTCCGCTCCTCATTCTTCCCTGATACTTCAGATGTTTTAAGGAGCCAAGACTAGAGCAGACAGCAAATACGATTTTGATGACTGATGTCTTCTGTAATGTATACTCAGGAAAAGTGGTATTTCAACCTGTATGCATCATTAATTTCCAACACTCACAACATTAAATACAATAGTTGCTACAGTCATGAAAGAATTGACATGTGGAGGTTGGGAAATGAATTGTGACTGGCATGGATAAAGAGTTATAAATTTTTGTTATTGGAAAGCTGATTACGTTATTGACTGTGTAGTGACTTTGTTGTGAACAAATATGGTAACCTAAAACCAGGGGGTTTGTACCTGAACTATAGTTTCTTAAACGTAATATTTCAACAATGAAAGATTTCCACTATGAATCCTCTTGCATTTGTTTTATCATTACATCTAACATTTCTGTTTGCTTTTGTCAGGAAATATAATCTAGGAGTAACTACTTAAGAGTATCTTCTGTGGTTATTTATCTTCATTTAAAAATACCTAAATAAATGCAATTGACATTCTTTCACTCTTGTTACTACAAAAGCTACAGCTGACTTCCTTATAGCAATGTCCAGATGTTCCGATCAAGTTTAGAGACACACAGGGCTTGGGGCTTAACTGGTGGATTGAGTTGGGGTGGACACTGCTTTATACTAGTATAAAGAAATAGTTTTGCTGACATTTAGAATGTGATACAGAGGGGGCTTTATTCCTGAGCTTTTAGGTTTTTTTTCAGAATGAGTACAGAGTGGTTTTCGTCACTACTCTGCTGATAAATATTCTGAACAGGTTTTTGTTTGTTTTTTTCTTATATTAGGTGTGGTCCTAATATCCCTTGCCCTCTGCGCAGATGCAGTTATAGGAAATGTACAGGAAAAAGCTATGAAGTTGCACAATGGTTCAAATTCAGAAATGGTAAATACCAGATTTGCAATTTTAAAAGAACACATTCTATCATAGACAAGGCATATAATGACAAAACATGAAATTTAATGTGCTTTTCTCTTGTGTATATAAAGAAGGGCTCTTGGTGTACTGTTCTTGGGGTTTTCTCTTTGTTTGTTTGGGGGCTTTTGGTGGTTTTTTGTTTGTCTTGGTTTTTAACCTTTCAGGGGTGCTGCTTTCTGTGTGCAACTTCAAATGTATATTGCAGCTACAGAAGCATTTATTATTTCTAGCAAGAATTTCTTTGTATACCCTGCAGGCCTGAAATCAACAGTGTTTTCTGTATGATCCTGCACTTAATCTCTGAAAAATATATATTGTTCTTCTGGTATAGATAAGCATGTGTTACATGGAACATGTTGCTTTTCTTACTTTGCTAGACTTCCAATTCTAGAATGTGCTAGCAATTGAGAGGCAGCCTTGTTTGAAGCTTTTGAAATCAGTAGAACCCTGACTTTTGGAATGGGCAAATATGTGTGTTTCTGATTCAGTGAAATACGTGATTTTGAAAAAGTCTTGCTCAGTATTTTTTATATACTTATTTGGAACATGGTTTATCTGTTCATATGGCCTGACTTTTTTCTTTTTGGGCAAAACTTTTGTTTGAATTTGGTATCTTTTTCTCTAAAATATTTTAAATACAAGAAAATCTTCTGTTATAACAGGTATTATTTGAATATGCCACAAGTAAAAAATTATTGAAGTCTAGTTTGCTTATTTTGCATGTATTTGACATTTAACTAGAAAATCTAGTTTCTCATGAGAGTAGCTTCATAAACAGAGAAAAAAATGGTTAGAAGGAAGCTTCATTTATGGCTGAAAATTACTTAGGTTGCCTCAAGAAGTTTGAGCTGCAAGTTTCTGGGTAGTGGAAGAATATACCTGAAAACTGTCACTGTATTCTTTTTTTTTTATTATTATTATTATTTTTATACTTTCTCTTAGTATTCACTGTTGACTGCTGCCAAAGGCAGCTAGATGGACCTCACCTGACCCAGCGCAGCCTTCTATAGCTGTAATCTCTGAAATCCAAAACAGTACAATCTGTGACTGTTTTCTTGTCCACTTTCCATCTTGCCAACGGTCGTCTGAGAGTTGATAACTGCCTTACCTAGGATGCTCCTGTTATCTCCAGAACTTTGCTTTTTGTCTGCGTTAGTCTGGCAAATGTTGGTCTTTCTATTGTATACTCATACTACTTGTAGAAATTCAGTGTAGTGATTAAGGATATAAAGGTTTTGTTTGTTTGAGGCATAGAGATTACACTCCAGGATTTTATTCAGAGAATTCAGTGCAGATGTAGAAGCAGAATTTCAGAAATAATTTTTCTAGACTTGAGTTTGTGGGTGAAAATTTAAGAGGTCTTCTGTATCAGATAGCGTGTTCAATGGACAGCCATCTGCAGTAAAGTTGAGTACTGAAAGAACCTGTCATCTACAGGATCTCTGTTTTGTTGCTTAACTTGGAACTTGCCCTGGATTAAGCAATTATGAAAAGAGAAAAGGTTTCATGTGACTGAAACAGTAATTACTGCTCTGGAAAGTTATACCTGAGTTAGGCTTGTGTGTGGTTCTAAGGAAGTGACTCACATCACACTGCCTAACAAGGAACTAGCGATGTGGTACTCATTGCTGGTTGTGAAAAGTGAGGTCTTTGGGTAGTTTGTGAAAAAAGCTGGGTGCAGAGGCAAATGAAGAACTAGAGACTAACTTTTGTGTGTATAAACACTGTAAAGAGCTCTGAAGATCAGGTCATTGTTTTTTAAGAGGTTGAAAGCAGTTCTGCTCTTGAAAGGTAATTTCATCTTCCTTCATTGTCGACCAGTGATAAGTGTGCTATTGTCTCATGGCATTGCTATTGATTGTTAACAGATTTATTTTTGCAAATAATTGAGATAGTATAAAAAGAAAAATTGATGAAACCTGTGTCAAAAGAAGTAGGCTTTTGTGGGAGGCTTTTTGTGAAGTGGGGGGACGTGTGAATGGGCGCTTCCTGCTTCTGTTGTTGCCTCTAGATAGGAAAAGATAGGACGAAGATTCTTTGGTTGCTTTTGTATGAAGCTATGAGTGAAATATGTGTACAGACAAAACAAAGTGGTTACCTGTTTGCTGAGTATAGTGTGTTCTGAGTACTGAACTAGGCCAGAGCTGGTCATATATGAAAATCTTGTATCCTATAACCATAATGCAGGTGTGCCATGTATGTGAACTGAAGTGGCACAGATGAAACTTACGTGACACTTCTGGCAGTTCATGGTGATTATGTGCTGCATTTTGCACATTTAGTGTAATATGGATCTTTACTGTGCAGGAAGAGCAGCAGAAAATGAAATACGTTTAACTTATTCAAACTGTAAAGTTTTGTTTAGGCTGTGAAATCCTGAATTTGAAGGATTTACCACAGTCAACATTGACGTCAGGATGTTAACAACTGACTAGCTTACAAAACTTTTTTTTATGTAGTTGTGGGTAGTCAGAATGTCTCTAACAGTTACCATTCACTTTTCATTGTACATCAGCTATGATAGAAATCCTAGGAAAAACATCTTCAAACACTGCAAAGTCAGCTCTGAGAAGCTGAACAAATTAGTAGGGCCAAAAATTTGAAAACATTTAATTTTGTGTTTTTGTGTAGTATCACCTGGTAATTAAATTCTCTTAAACTATTCTAGGTTTTGTATTCCTATTCAATAGGTTTTGTGTATATTTTGTTTGGATTAACATGCACTAGTGGATTAAGCCCTGCAGTAACATTTTGCTCAAAGGTAGGTATAAAGATTTCCCTTTTTCTATGCACAACCTCATTGGAAAACATTGCTCTGTATGACTTAGAAAGTATCACCACTTCTCTAAAGTTTTAATTTCTTCAAGTAAACTGGTTGATTTGTATAATTCATACGTTAAGGAAGTTGTTACAGTCTTTGGTGTACAAGATAGGATAATGTTTTAAAAAACAAAATCTTAGGACCAGATGTATGAGCTTATAATGTCATTATTATTTTTCCATTATTTAACTAAAATTAAATAAGGATCTTTGCATGAATGCATTGTTGAACAGCTTATTATTGCTCAAGCAGTTGATTAAAGTCTGTAATTTTATGTCATTTTGCAATACCTCAATGTAAATCTGTTTGTTTTACATTTTCCTAACAGGCTTTTTTTGTTGTTGTTGCAGCATCCAGTTCAGACTTACGGTTATGCATTCCTTTTCTCCCTGACTGGGTATTTTGGCATATCCTTTGTTCTAGCTTTGATTAAAATCTTTGGTGCCCTTCTGGCTGTAACAGGTATGAACAAATTATATCTTCACTGCTTTTGGTATAAAAACATGAAGTAATCCTATTCTATTATTTAGGACAGAGCTTTTAAGAATTGTTCTCACTCTGGATTTTTTTTTTGTTCTTTGTGCTGACTGACCGTGGTTTGTGTAGCTTGGATCTTCTGTAGCAGTATGTGTTTGAGAGCTTCCTGGTTCTTTCTGTGCCACAGTTTCAACCTCGAAGAGTCTGTTAAGTAACCTTGTGCATATAGCCTGTGCTGTCTTTTAGTGCATAGACAACAGTGTTCTAAACAGTGAATTGCAATGGTGAATGTGTAGCAAGGTGTAAGGAAAAGACAGGTGTTGCTTGAAACATAGAAGGAAAAGTAAGGATGTTCCAGTAAGGCGTAGTAGGCAGTGTTGTAGTCTCTAAGCACAGAATTTCTGTAGATTTCCAATAAATGGTGGAAAAACTGTGAAGAACTCCCCTAAAGCTTCTTAATGTCCATACAATCTCAGTGGAATGCTGAAGTAACATTAAATGTACACTCCAGACTCGGTTCAGAATAAACTCAAGTGGAACAAATTCTGACTTCTATGATAGTCTCCTCAGTTCTTTTGTTAGACTGAAGGGAATAAAGGGTGTGTATTAGTTTTGGAAGTCAGGATTTAAAGTAAACAAATTTCTGGTGGGCTGTGTAACAGCTGCTGGATTATTTCTAAATTGCAGCTTGTGTATTCACGGGACAGGTACAAGCCTGTTGTTAATGACAGAAGCAGCCTCTGTGGTCTTTCAGTTCCTCTTCTAGACTTCTGATGTAATTGTCCCACAAAAATGGAAGCAGTCATGTTTTCTGTTAAATGTTTAGTACAGCATATGACTGAATCAACCCTGTCAGAAGAAACAAATGTAAAGAACTCTGATCGATAATGTGTTGAAAAGATTTGGGGCACTCACTGGGGTGTATGCCAGCCACACGTGAATGTGGAACTATTAAGTCCCTGAAGTGTGTCAACAGTTGCTGGAATCCTCTCCAGGCTAAGAAAGTCACCAAGTGCCATCTTGTCTGCTCCTGTGATAGTTCATGAACAAATAAAAAGTTTCTGTGGTGTGGTGTTCTCACCTAATAATATAATAATTTCCTAGCAATAAATGCAAATCAGACCTGTCTATGCTGACATGCTCCATGTACGTGTCAAGACTGATGAAGAAAAGGAGGGTGTGAAGCAAGAGGCAGTCACAACTGTTATAGATTTTCAACCTTTATAGATATTCAGACTTGACTCTTATCCTATATGCAACTGGACATATTCTTCATGTTGAGTAATCATTCATCTGGAAAAATCACATGGAGAGATCGAAATCCTGGCTGAGACTGGCTCTTTGTGAATGAGGAAACCACTGAGCACAATGAGTCTCAGCACTGCGCTGGAAAGTAATGTCATCTGGTTATGCTTGGTCTTTACTAATGCATTGGCTGATATGTGCCTTAGAAAACAATGAAAAGTATTAAGACTAAACATGTTCTGTTTGGAGGGACAACTGTATGGCTTCAGAGAAGGAAGTCTGTTCAGAGCTTGCTGATACTTTGCCTGAGATTCTTAATGGAAGAAGCAGTGTAGAAAATTATTAAATCAAAGGAATCACTAGTAAGACAGGTGCAACAGAAATCCTGGCACAGATATTTTGTACTAGTTTATAACGGCTTACATCTGTATTTGTGAGTCCGTGGCAGATTTTATTATGTGGCATTACTTGAGTGGGAAAGCTACCTACAGCCACACAACATAACTGTATTACACGTGAATGCTTTTAACCTGTATTATTATGAGTTTGTAAAACAATCAAGTGACTGAAGCGTTTACATATCAGAATATTCTCAACTGTTGGAATAAGGTGCTGTTCATTTTAGCAGCAGTTAATTATGTTGCAAAATAAAATTGTTTGTCTGTAGAACATTGTTGCTTCCAAACTTTAAATGTGACTTGAGTGTATTTTTCAAAAATCAGTCGTTGCCTGTCTAGCTTCTGTCATTTATATAGTCAGTACAGTAGTCTGCCAAGAACAGTTAAACCGGGCTTGTTCCTTCCTCAGGTTACTTTTTCTTAAAACTACAAATATCAGTCACAAGGGCCTGGAGCGGGTGAGGGGAAGGTGTAGCAAGATGCCATGGAGCTGTTTTCCTCTCTTCCCTCTGCTCTTAAAAGCTGGTTTCTGTCAGGTGATGCTCTATTTCATTCACGGTAGTGCAGAGGAAAATACAGGCAGTTGTTTTTTTGACCTGAGGATTGCATCCTCTGCTTTCCTATTATTGCCTCTGCAACATTTCCATTTCACATTTTTTTTGACAAAGTTCACTACATCTCCTGACTGGAAATTGGCCCAGATAAGAGGGTTGGTTCACGTATTAAAATAGCTCTTTAAAAAAAAAAAAAAAAAAAAAAAAAAAATTTTTTTTT
>Ga0065711_1001144_pt1 | contig 47564 bp, 22 predicted proteins | sample Hoacrofraction12_FD_59098 | JGI IMG/M metagenome (GOLD analysis project Ga0065711, IMG submission 59098) | Hoatzin crop microbial communities from Cojedes, Venezuela - Epithelial fraction 12 v2 (version 2) | ecosystem: Host-associated > Birds > Digestive system > Esophagus > Crop | place...
GGTCCTGTGCAGCTTGCTGTAGGTGACCCTGCTTCGGCAGGGGGGTTGGACTAGATGACCCACAGAGGTCCCTTCCAACCCCTACTATTCTGTGATTCTGTGATTCTGTGAAAAAGGCACAGTGCATCCATATAAAGGGTGAATTGGCACCTTGCATCCCTCCCTGTCTTCCTGTTGCACTGGTCAGTCCTCATCCTCATCCTGGCTGTCTGAGGTTTCCTGGATGGCGCTGAAATCTTGCCCTGGGCAGACAGTGTAGAGAGAAGAGTTAAGCGGTGGGTAAGGGTCCACCAAGTTGGTACTTCAAAAGAAAAAAAGACACCATTTTGATTTTCACAGAGATGAGGCTACGGCAGCACACAAACACACTGCAAAGATTAACAGATGTCACTTACTCTAGTGTAAGTGCTTTTGGAAACAGTATTTTATTAAAGGGTCAGCATGAGGACTAACCAGTGCAACAGGAAGACAGGGAGGGGTGCCTGGTGCTGCAGACGATGGGTAACCCGCTGCCTGTAACTTCCAGGTTGTCAGGACAAGTTGCAAAGAGATCACTAAACTCTTACTGTGACAGGTGATCAATATGCTGAACAATTAGTATCAAATATACAGTAAATGATGCATAATATCATTGGTGAAAAATGTTCTATTTAGGCAGAATGTAGATTGATGTCAGAAAATGCTCTTTAGTGTGTGGAATAATCAAGTCAACTGCTTGATGGATGTACTATATAGTCTATTTACATAGCTTGGATTCAATACACTTACACGACATTTGCATCAGAAACATATCTACAGTCAACCAATGGGAAAGAATACATGATTTTACCAACATGCTTATACATTAATAATATTACTTGGCAATCTGATGTTTCAAGACCCAGGGTGAATTACTTATTAAAAACCCATATACAGCTATCTGTCTTTATCTTTCTTTCTGTGTGAGCCATAATGGCCCTGATTGTTTTCAAAATTACATTTGGCCAGGATATGACTGTTACATGAAACCTCTTAAACCAATATCATTTCCCTCACTGATAAAATACGTTATATTGCTGGGTGCATTGAGCCAAACCATTAACGAAGGAAGCTTAACCTAACCTTTGTGCTTCTGACCAGCCGTTAGAGCAAACTAACATTTCAGAAATTGTTTAAAAAGTGGAATTGACATGATTATGAATATTTATATTAAGTTGACTCATTTCTTGGAGCTTCTCCTATCACCCTCACTTTTAACGGTTTGAATTTTGCAGAAAGCTTAGTTACTTGGGAAGATACAAGGAAATGTACTTCATTCAACATTGTTTAGAAACGTAGGCCCATGATAAATTAGCTAGATAAGGTTAAATTAAGCAAGGTCAGTTTTAGAACTTGAATTCAGGATGCATGAGAAAAATCAAATGCATGTATTCAGTACAAATTTGAAAAAAGAGACATGATGGAAGTAACGGAAAAACCTCAAGTCAAATTCTTCATATCTATGGTGCTATTTTAATAAACCACCTCCAGCCATGCCTAGTTCTAAGAAGAGACAAAGCTCCCAGAGCTCCAGGCCAAGACGACAGAGCTTGTCTGATAGGAAGCAAATGATGTAGTGTCAGTGACAAACACTGCTCTCACAAGGAGCTAATGAAGTCATTTTCTGAAGTTAATAATCAAATAGATCCCACTGCTCCTTCCTCTCTCCTCAGGTCTCCATCATGACTCCTTCTCGCAAGAGAGAGAGGAGGCTGATCATCATTTTCATGCTCAACAAGATGACCCACAGAGCAAAAGTAAGGGCAGGGCAAGACTTACCTGTAAACACGAACAATGCATAACTCAGCACTTATTCTCTTTAGGTGTCCACTGGCTTTACAGAGTAGGTCCTGGCCTATAAGATCTTGGGTTAATGGCTTGTTCATGACATATATCAGTGGCAGAGGTACAAGTGGACCATCACAGGATCGCCACGTGTGAGAAGGCACAACTGGGGATCCTGGAAGAAATGCTGTGCAATTCATTGTATATGCAAACTGACAGGCACCGCAGAGTAACACAGTCTCGCCACAGGCATCTCAGCCCACCAGTCTGAACAATTTCCAGAGGAAAACCATTTCAGAAGCTTGCTACTCTTAATTTTTCTCTTCCCTTGTTTCTCCTAATCATCTATTCATTTGTCATTTCTGAAAACACTGAAAGCACCAAGTATATTCCTGATGTAGGCAGATGTGAAACAAAGCGATGCACCGCTAATTGTAGGGCACAAAAGGTAGGCAGCAGCTTCTGTGCTCACCAGGACAGAACTCATTTTAGTCTCTACAGCTGCAATTTTACCAGTGTAGATACCCACTTTACAACAAGTAAAGCACTGTGGTTCTGCCTTATTTCCTTACTCTCTGCATGGGATCCTGCTGTAGCAGGATGGCTTTGCAAGCATGATGGGAGGGAAAGCCAGAGAAATGAGCTAAAGGGCAGCCGTGTCGTACAAATACAGGTCTTTAACCTGGCTGTGGATGCTCAGTCAATACAATGGTAGAAGAGGCGATCACCCCCTGACATCACCTCTCCAACAGGAGAGATCCCTTCTCCTAAGAAATCTTCCTCAAGGTATACAGATACCATTTGTTCTGTTTCATGCTGCATCAGACTTCTTTGAAATTGGCAGAAAGAGGAAGGGGAGAGTGGTCTTCACAGAGCTGCAGGAGTCCCTCCCCTGTGTCACCCTACAGGCACAGGTACCACAACACAGCTAGGGCAAAGGTGCGTGGCTGTGCCCATGAGCCCAGCCATCATCCCTGCGTGGTGGCATACCGGGACATGGACAGGCCCAGGGTCAGAGAGGTGGCAGGAGGCAGCAGCGAGGCAGGAGCAGGTGCCTGGGGGAGCACAGGGTCTCTGCACAGCCAGAGCATCGCAAGAAGGTGCCTGGCAGGCTGGAAACCAGAGGCCTTCCCCATGTCACATTTCCTCCCGTGTTCAGAAGAATTCACCCTCTTACACCACATCAGCGCAGCACCCTCTCTGATCTCTTCTCCTGTCTGGAAATAATGCTCCGCACCCCAAATCGGCTCCTGCTGAAACAGAGCAATGCTCTTAGTGCTCTAGTTAGTGCTGTCAAGCAATCTGAAATGGAAGCTGGCAGTTGCCCTTCCAAATGGCTACTGCTACATGTAGCCCAGAAGTGGTAAGCTGAAAAATCTTTTTGTATTTGAACTCCTTCCAATTTCATTCAGCAGGATACTGGCAGGCCACTTTCTGTGTTAATTATTTCTGTCCTGATTGCCTGGCCACACAGAGCACTGGATCAACAGTATCACACTTCACCATTTGTTAATGCTTCCAGCACAACACAGAAAGAAATTGAAATAAAGAAATTTCACCTAAAGACGAATCTCCAAAAGTCAGGGAAGGGTCAGGGAAGGTGCCAGTGGAATCAGAAGAGCCATGTATCTCCCAGATCTGCATCAATCCTTCCATGATTTTAGAAATCCTTAAGACCAGAAGAATGACACAGTATACTACTCATTGGAAAACGCTTAATGGGTCTGATCCTGAAACGAATTACACTGACTTAAATCTGGAATGGCTCCAACAAAGTCAGAGATTAATCAAGAAGAATTTTTAACGCCTGATTAGGAAAGACTGCCTCTGCATTGCTGGCAGGTACAAATGAGAGGACCTAGGCATAAAATTACCGCATTGCTCCCACAAGTCAGTGAGCTAAATGGCTACATCTTGACATTCACACCAGCAGTAAATTATAGTCAGACGCAAAAATCTGAGAACAATTAAATGCTGGTGCAAAACTGAGACTAAAAGCCAGAGGGTATTTGAATCCTGTTAACACAAATATTACCTCCTAATGCTTTCCATAGCATAATGTCTTTGGGAGAGCACAAGTGAATGCAAAGGATGATGTTGCCCAAATAAACCACCCTGGAAAACTGCTTAACAGAATTTGCACCAGGACTTTCCCGTCCTTGGCTTCTCAGGCAGTCATGGACTGCTGCAGTATTCCCAGCAAGGGAAAAAGAAACTGGAAAGTTTTCAGCCATGGGAGCTGCCTCCATGAAGTGGAGAGTCTCTCTTTGTATGGCACTCACAAGCCCAGATTCTGGCTGTACCTGCAGACTAAGGCCAATATGAGAACATAACTTACACATGCCACAGCTCTGACATGTTTGTGTACTATACTACTGGCTGTTGAGACAGACATCATCCGAGATTAATGTATTTCTCATGCAAGCCAGGATAATTTGAACAAAATTAAGCAAAATTATGAAGGGTCTGTGGCGCATGCCCTGCAAAAGAGCTAGCACCTATAAAAGGAAACTGAGCACTGTGTGCACACGCTAAATCCACGTAGTAATGAAACTACTTCAAAGAGTGGAGGCTAATCAGTAGCATTCTGAATAAGCAAAAGAAGGCAATTGGATCCTTTCAAAACAGACAAAATTACTGATATTCTCAATAAATTCTAAAATTACAGTTGAAAGACTGTAGTTAGGATGACCCAACCCCCCCCTGAAGAATGAGCTCCTTGTTTTGACAATGTGTGGAGCAAAGTGGTGATGAAGAATTCATTAATGAGTTAGTTAAAGCAAACCCATAGCCCTCCACTTCATTGTTTTAGGGTTAAATGGGTGATTTTTGAAGAACACAACTCAGAGTCTTGAAAGAGACTTGTTCGCATACAGGAAGTCATGATTATGTTCTCTCTGAAACCTGAAGAGTCTGTTCTAGAAAATCTAGTGGAAGCATGTTGCTGTGCTGTTGCATCAGGACTGCTAACTTTCCCTTCACGGCTATTGAACTGGTGCCCCTGTAGTTAGAGCATTCCAGAAGTGAATTGGGAAAGACAAAGAACGGCATGGCAAAGCTCTAGGAGCACCGCAGCATTGGGTTTCCGCACCTCCAATGCTTACATTGCCAGCACTTGAATCAGCATTTCTGAAGGAGGTTTGTGTCACATAACCAGAAACTTTCCTTCTCAGACCCCTTCTCTTCACACAGTAATCCAATTGAGACTGTTGGTAGTAGTGATCTGGGTGATAATTACTTGTGACTTTGTGCACAGTTGCCAGTAAGGAGATAGGGAACCCACTGCTGCCACATGCAGCCTCTTCCCGCAGCCCATCTCCCACACAGCACACAGTTGGTCCCTGCACCCCCTCTACTCCAGACCCCAATGGTCCCAGCATGGTAGCTGAACAAAGGCTTGTGTTTAGCTAATAATAAAAAGAAGAGCGAGGCTGGTCTGGCAGCAATGGCACTTACCACACTGGCACAGGTTTACTGGTTTCCAGCCATGGGCATTCCCGGCGCACTGACATGTCACCCAGCTTTCTGGTGTGCAACACCTCCCTGCAATGCACAGACGGTGTGCGTTTGTGTTGGCATGTCTGTGAGATGGAGTTAAGCTTGTTAATGATCATGCGATGCTCGTTTTGGTTTAGGAATTTTGTGGATACTGAGGTTAGAATTTAATCTCTTATGCCTTCATGGATTTAACTAAATCTCACCCACAGTTTTGAAATATGCCAGGATTAGAGAACAATCTCTTTAAACATGAGCTTATTTCTTACACTGAAATTTCTCCAGCTGGGAGCAGCAATAACAACAACGATTTTACAGTCTCCATCTTCATAGTGCCCAGTACAAGAGGGCATACAAGCTGAGTCTGCGCAGCCTGGGCTTGGACTGACTTTAGCTGAGCTCTGGGTGCTCATTGTGGTGAAAGCCAGTAGTTAACTCACCTGAACCTTCAATTCATAAGTACAAACTGTCTGAGGAGAAATACCATCAGCTAATTAGACCATAAACTCCCTTCTCCAGGAAATTTTTTTTATCTCAATGCTCAGGAGTTTGGATGTAGCGCAGTTTGGTTGCTGTAACCTAACAAATACAGAATATGAGTGAAAAGTGGGTCCTTGTGGAAAACCTGTGAGCATAAACTTAAAAACACCCTTGAAAAATGTAGCCAGGATGACACACTGTCTATTTAACTTACAATAGGAAACATGCCTCATCCATCAGGTGAAATGAAACCATAGTGTAAAACCTCACTCATGGAGAAGAAAAACAGTTGCAACTTCACAGCAACAAACAGCAGGTTGGAAGGTGCAGGTTACATTAGTGGTCCATGTGTGCCTGGTAGCAACTGGCCATTTGTCCCCTCTGACTTTCAGCTGCATGGTATCCCTGTCCCATCAAACTTACTTACAAGTACTGGCTAATTGGCACCAGACGTCTAATTGCCATATCTTAGTGTGTCCAACAGACCCTGCTGCGCCCATCGGGTGCCCACAGCAGGAATGCCCAACAAGGTGGGGTCTCTTCCCCACTTCTGGAAGTGACACCTTCCAGACATTGACTGTACCTGGAGGTGCAGCCCACCCACCCTTAGAAGAAAGAAACAATGGATTTGACTGGGTGCAGACCCCGCAGTGCCTGGCACTGAGGCTCTCCTGACTGCCAGCTTGTTGCAGAAGAGAGGGGAAGGCTCAGGAGGTCTCACCTCATGGCAGAAGGCAAGTCCAGTCTCTCAATACAAAAGCCTTTCTGTCCACTCTCTGGCAGCCTTGTTCTGCCTCTTCTGGGTCTCGGGGAGAAAAAGACTTGGCCTGGCAGCTCCATGCAGGAGGTCTGCGCTTCAGTCTGGGAGAACAGGAATGGGTAGTGCAGTACGTACTGAGCCACTGAAGTCTGGTTCAAAAGTACTTCAAAGCTTGTGGAAGCCAACAGGGGTCTTGCGTATTGTTACTGATATTCACATCAATCCAGAGCACTTTGTCCAAGTCCACACAGTGGGATCTCTGCAGAGTTATAAATAGACCCCAACTCTCAGGACTCCCACTCCCCTGCTCCAAGTCCTTCTTACTGTTCCCTGGCTATACCTGACACTCTTGAATATTGTGTCTTACTTTTCCTCTGACTACAGTTCACTACTTTCTAAGGAAAAAGGAAAGATTCATAGTTTTGCTTGGACACGGGCTCACCTTTTCATCAGGTTTATCTTTCTTTCCAAGAGCCCACCAGGAAGTGGACTGTTGGATGGGCAGCTGGAGGAGAGAATCTTGCCAGAACAGGGAATTGCAACTCTGAAATCTCATGGAAATTCGCTCATAGATCTTTACCAGCCTCTATCTGCTAGATATTGATATCGTTTTCCAGCACTCTACATTTGTTGTTACCACAGGTTCATTTCATGTTATCTTCATGCTGTTCGTACACCAACTCCCCACATGGCCAAACTAGGCGCATCTGTTGAACAGTCCAGGTCACATCTCGCAGCTGGATGCCTCAAAGTCCACAGCAATGCTCCTATTGTTTTCAGTGAGACCGGGACAGAGCTCTATGTCTTCATTATGCCTAGAGTTAAGCATAAAGTCTAACAGCAGAAACAAAGAAAAAAATACATTGCAGCCAGTTTTACTCAAATTGTTGTAGTTTTTTATGGAATAATAAAGATCAGTAAGGTGGTATTTGTGTAACATACCACAACTTCAAACATAATAAAACTCAAATCAGTGAACGTTCTTTAAAATGAGTGAATACACCCACACAGTTTCATTGTGTTTAGACATGCAGTAGATGTTCTGATATATATCTTTGATTTTGCCTTCCCCTTCTCCCAGATACTCTTTTTATCAGGTTGCCTGTACGAAATGCATTGAACACAGTAGGGGGGGAAAAAAGCAGTGTTTGGTTTTAAGCATTCATTAAACATCTGTAGGAGTTAATACAAAGGAAGAGTATTTGAATAAATCTAAAAATCAGGAAATTGTACTTCTGATCTTGACTTCATCCTCATGCATCAATGAACACATTTAAATTTTGTTCATCTTTATTGTGTTTAAACCAAACACTGAAAACAACAACCCTCATCCAACTGTTATATATAATTTCTATTGACAGGGTAGCTTTTGTTCTAAATGCACACGTAAAAAGACTTGTGCTTTAGTATTCCTGTTCTCAGCTCTTCAAGTTAAAGTAGTGCTTTACAAGTGATCTCTACTGATAATGACATACATTTACATTAGAATTCCAACTTGATTCTCTACCTTTCATAATCTACATATATCTTTTGTTTTGTTTCAGAATCTTTTTCTTGCAGGTTATGTACATTTGGCTGCAGTAGATTTTTCCCCCAAAGAATATCCAAAAATACATGTCTGCATAGCATAAAGTTGGAAGAATTGTTTGTCGCAGCCTGCTTAACAAAACCTTTTTCTGTTTGCAGATTATTCATGAGAAGGCATCCAAGTTTTACAAATGCATTCATTATTAGAAATGATTCTGTGAATTTCATAATTTAGGGCCAAAAGGGACTATTAGATCATCTAGTTTGACCTCTTGTACTGTATAGGTTACTATATTTCACTGGTGCATGAAACTCAAAGACTTCATTAGGCTGAAGTATTTCAAGTCCTCAGATTAAATTGTGCTCCACCGGTTAAGAACAAGACAAAGCTGCCAGTAATACCTAAGCCCCCTGCGACAGCAAAGAATTATTTAGATGAGATACACCCAGATGATCCCAGCAGGTGAGGCTTACATTTAATGACCAGTAGGACCTAGACCTCTGAAGAAGATCTTAGGAAAGATTATACTCTGCACCAGCGCACTCATCTGCTCTGCTCCCAGGGCAATAAAGGTAAGATTTGGGTCCCCAACCATAAATGCCTAGTGCCACTTGAGACTTCACATGAGGTAGTCTGGTGTGTCTGAACGCAGGATAGCACAGTAGCAGCAAGGACCCACACTCCCAGGACGGTCGGGTGAAGGCAAGATGTGTGAGGCAGTGACAAGTGGCAGCAGACCCTCTGTTTTACAGCTGCGTTGAGTCCCAAGGATGGGATTCAGCCCCACACTAAGACACCTAAGTCTAGGTGCCCCACGTGTGGCTCCAGGCTTCATTTGCAGTCTGTGGGGACTTACACAACAAATCAGAGGAGTCTGGCAAGCTGCTCAGCCCCCCCCAAAGGCAGACACCAATGTTTGGTAAGCTGGCCAACCCCCTGGGCTCCTTTCTCTGCTGATTAGCTCTCTGTTGCCCAAATGTCACCCTGAAAGGCTCTAGGACTTCAGAAGGACACAAGGAAACCAAAAGCCTACTCTAGGCAGGTATGTGTGCATGCAAAAACTGCCTTCCCAGACGGTGAAGGTGCCTGACCGAAGCCCTGAAGCACAAGGTTTCATTAGACACACTGTCTCAACCCAAGAAGTGGAAACGTGCAGACAATATTGATGGCAATGGTGGCAAGCCCACCAAAGCTCACCAAAACTCACTACCCAGGCCAGCTTCTCGTAGCCTCCCCCAGTCTGCTCTAGCAAATGGCATTCTGATGAGTTACCACCCACAAAACAGGTGGTCTACCTAGTATATTGCCTGCCATAGGGCTTCTTGGGAAAGTCTTTTCCCTCACAGTTTCCAGTGAGAAGTGAAAATATCAAATAATGCCAGTCTCCTAATCACACACCCTTAGCCTCTATCTCAGGCAGACTACAATTGGCCTCGGCAGTCTGGCCCCTGCCTCTTGCAAGCTTTGATATTTTCTTTCCCAGCATACTGTCAGGGGTTTGCAGACCATGCCTGGGAGAGCATAAGAACATGCCCAACCCTACTTAAGAAATACTGTTTCTTCATGGCAAACAGTCAAATTTCACATTGTCTGTGAAATCCAAGAGATGTGAAAATAGCGTAGCCTTGCACAGCTCTCCTTTCAGAAGTCCTAAGCAGAGAGAAGCTCCCCATAGCCCCCACAGCTATGCATTTCCATAAAAACCAGGATTTGAGGCCTTATCAAGAATCAGAGCTCTTTAAATCACAGGTAAAACTAATTTGTATTCCAATTTGAAGGAAGTCTCTGAAAGGACAACATATGCATGTTGATGGCAGAGAAAAAAATTGTATGTCTGCTCATTGAGAAAAAAAATCCAAGAATATTTAATGTGTGAAAATAGGACTCCAGTTATGCTGTTAAGAATAATGAAATCTAGGGTGCTAAGTACTGTACGTGTTGCTGTACAAGTTAAGCTGCCTGAGGCAGTTTTAATTTCTCTAGCCAATTTTTCTCAAATTTTCTTTAATTTACGCACCAAAGTATTCATCAGCTGTAGAGGAAGGGGCTGGATGGGGTAAGCCGCAGAGCTCTTCTCTCCACAGCCAGCAATCTTCCCTGCAGGGATGCGTGGCGCTGGGGAGTTGGGCTTGCCAGGGAGCCCCAAAACCAGACGGGAGCCTGGCAGGGTTCTTGATGGCTCCTCTGAGCTGGGAGCTGCCCCGTCTCCAGTGTGATGGATGGAAACGCTGTACTGGTCGCAGCAGCCCAGAAGGAAGAGGGGACGTACCTCCTGCATTCACTGAAAGAAACAGCTGTGGAGATAACCTCGGGAGCCCAGGGCTGGTACTGATACACATCCAGACACAATGAGTCAAAACAAATACCATTTGTCCCCAGGGTTTGGCAGGAACAGCATGGCTAGAGAGGCCAATGGGAAGCAGCGCAGAGCAAACCCGCGGGTGGAGCAGAGCTGACAAGCCTGCATCAGCCCTTGCTCAGGCTGCAGGATCAGTTGCTCCAGAGGTTTCTCTGGCTACATAACCTGTACTGGGCTAACCTGAAGTGCTGTAGGCCATTGTATTCAAGACCTGGAAAAGAAATACCTAGAATATTCTAAAATTGCTAATCTAAGAATTTTTATTAATGTTTTATCTTTTTTGAGGCCCTTTGGTTTAGCCTAAATGTTCCACCTTCCAACAGTACACAAATTGGCTGCTCTAGGATCTTCAGTCATTCCTCAGCAGAGGAGTTGTTATGTTCCTTTCTCTGGGCAAACAAGATACAGTTTGATATTAACATTTGCAATAGTTTCAAAATGGAAGTAGCTTGCCATGCAATATCATTCTATTACCTTGCCTAAGCATTTCACTCTTCTTGTTTTTTTTTCATTCCTTGTAGTTTGCTCCTTGTCAAGAACAGGCTGAAATTAACTTGTCAAAATTATTAAATTTGAGAGGCAAACATAATCCAAAATTGGATAGACACAAACAGGTGACAGCAGCAGGAGTGTGCGCTTTAGGGGACTACAGCAGGCATATTTGCATTTTACTGGTGAAATATGTACTTACCTCTGCAGATCACTGTGGGGCTTGCTGTAGTTTTACTTCCCAGGAGTCACTGAGTTAAAGGCAGAAGCCTGCCGGCAGGGTCAGGTTCACTCCAGCCTCTGCTGCAAGTGCCCTGCCAGGGCTTAGGAAAGGGTCTTCATTCACATTTGGTCTCCACTCTGTATCTGCAGCAGGAAAATGTTATTTTAGATTTGCAAAATCTTCACTGTTTTTGATCTACTACACTGAGCTGTCACTGGCTGGGCTTGACTCTGTATGCAGATTAAAGTGAAATAGGTGTGGAAGAAACAGAGGTACGTGCTGTGGGACAATCCATAGGTACATCTGGGGCAGCAAAGACTGGTGGTGGCATCCTTGCAGGCTGCTCCGTGCTAGGGTCAGAGGCCCCCTGACCAGGGAAAGCACAGGGACCTGTACGTGTCCACGTCCTCCATTTTCCAAACATGAAACTCAGAGTGAAATAGATTGTGCACGTTTTTGTCTGTTTCAGTGCAAGCTCCTCTCTTCTTCCCTGCTCCCATCAGCAACCAAAAAATGTCTTCAAAACTTTGATGGAAAGATAAGACGCGTGAGATAGTATATTATTCTGAATGGAGTTTCTGAAGCAGCCAAAGTTTTGAGCTTATCTACTGCTTTCTCTCTAGTTTGATTCAGAATCTAATTTGTCCAAAATTTTAACCGTGATGAACTTTCCCAAAACAGAAGCAGCAAGCTGCTTCCCACCATCACATACTTGGCCTGTATCCCATCTATCCATATGCAGCAGATGTAAATATAATTTACTGGCACAAGCAGCTTTCCGCACATGGCATCTTTCTAAGTCTTCTTTAGCATCCATGTGAAGAAATAAATGATTTTATTGATGCACTCGGAGGCCCCAGTAACACTTCATAATGACCTATAAATGGAGGTCTTTCTTAATATGCATCAATCAATAACTCACATAATTATGTCTCATATCATTTTGCTGAATTGTTAACAAATCTAACCAAAGCTATAATGATTCCTTATAGACAACATAAGTCTTCCAGGAGTCACATTTTGCTGGCTTCCCTATATTGTAGACCTGCACATATATAGATTTAGTGCAGGCACCAGTTGCATCAGTTAATTTAGGACATGGTCTCTTCCAGCTGTGCCCAGTCATCACAAGTAAAGTTTGCAAAGTCTCCTGCCACATTAAGAGATAGTTTGGAGACCAGATTGGAGCAAGTACAGACAACACATTTTTTTCTATCTTGTGGAAATAAAATGGTTAGGAAGATAGTTCTTTAATCAGGGAGGAGACGACTATAAAGTCAGAATAAAATATTCTCAGTGGAGGCAACCTGTCTGATGGCAATGGGAAATCCTGCGTGTCAGCATATTCTTTCTTGGCTTTATCCTTGCTCACTGGATGTGACTCAAAGAAAACTCTGGGCTTCAGATTCTTCTTCAGCAAAGTGGGAATAATATTTCCACTTCTGCAAGTCACTTTAAGTGGAAAGCACTGCATTCATGCAAGATAGCTTTATCGTGCCAGTATGCCACAGAGTTTTTCACTTTCTGCCTGGAACACTTCATGAAAATCCCTCCACATATGGAACAGAACAAGTATTGCAGACTGCAGAAAACGTGATTTTTATGGAGTTGACAGTGCCACTTACATTTGTGTGTTTTCACATTTCAAATACAGTCAGGTTTGGCAATGAAATTCATGATCATCTGGTGGCTTTTATGAAACGAGCTGACCATACTGCTCCAGGCTTCACCAGTCCCATCACAAACCCCTCTGCACGAGCCCTGGCCCCTGCCCAGGCTGGGACAGCACCTGCGTGGCCCTGGCTGCTGCCTGGGCAGCAAGACATGGCTGGCGGATGCCAAGCAAAGCCCTGAGCCTCGCGCAAGGGTTTTGGAGCAGGGACAGATCGTTTAGCACTTTAAATTCCCCTCAGCAAGGCGGTGCTGCAGCATCAACTGTCATTCCACCACTCATCCATAGTAGATGGAGGAGAGTGATGCTCCAGCACCTTGCTGCTTTACTTCACAGAAATGGTGAGACCTGGAGCTTTGGGCAAGTTGCAGACCCTGCCCTTCATGGTGGGGCCCTGCTGTGCCCTGGCACACCCTCACCTCCCTGTCAACCACAAGGGATATTTTGCTGTTCCCAGCCCACAGCTGTGCCACCGAGGAAGCACATAGCCCTGCCTAGCAACTCACTGTCCCCTTCTGGTTTTCAGTACAGTGCTTTATTAATGACAGAAGACTGATATATGCTTAAGTAGTTCAAATTTCTGCTTTCCCTGCTGTGTGAGCTTGGAACAAGACTGTAGACAAGTAGCATACACCGCATAGCTATCAAAGAAAGAGGAATTATAATTACTGTATTTATCTCAGAGAACACAATGATTGTTTTTTCTGATGAAAATAAATGTAATAAAGGCTAACGGACTTTTGGTAGTAGAGCCATTAAACCCTCTATCTAAATACCGTCTAGATATCTGGGGTGCAATTAGGACAGCCATGCTGAGTGCTTCTCGGGGTAAGTGTACAGATGCACTCTAACCTGAATTTAATTCTGCTCAAAGGCCAAGGCAAATGAGCACTATTTGTGTTGTAATGATTTAGTAGAAATGGGAAACATTACATTTCTAATGCCTTTTGGTCAACGAGCACGTTAGGACTTTCAGTGCCTGCTACTCGAGACCTAATTGCTTTTACCAACTCTTTCACAGAAAATACATCATCATGGCAAACGCGGTGCTCGTGTGTGAAGAAGTCAGACTCAAAGCAAAGCGGTAGCTGACAGGAGGATAGAACATATGATACAAGAGCTTTTGTAGCAAACTGCAAAATTCTGACATCAGTATTAGGCCTCCACTTGTAAAAACAGAGCTGAACAAATAATTCAAAATGAATAATTTATTTGTTTAATTTTGTCTCTCCTTGCTTGGTGAATATATATAAGCCAATCACATAATCTTGAATTTATTTGTTATTCAAATATATTCAGTGACTTTCTTTTCACTATATTTTTTTACTCTATGGATTAATCAGAATATTTAAAATTAAAAATACACAGGTTTCTTGTGATTGGCCAGACATGCCACATGACACTACTTTTCTTTTGTGAGTGAATATGCCAGCACTTCTGGAATAAACCTTCTGCATGCAAAATTGAAAATTCAGTTTTGACAAATATTTGCGTGTGCATCTTTGGAATTCACATGCTGCCTAGAAAACTGTCAGTAAAATTCAGCACCTCTTAAATTTGTAAAATGTGAGAACTAAAACATGCATTTTAACATTTGCACTTAATTTTTTTTTTTTTTTATTTTCATCTGGAAGTTTTAGAACATCGCATTTTCACTGAAAGGATGCAGCATTGCCTACCAGGACAGCGTTATGGTTTTGAGCCACTCATCTTAATGTCACTTGGCTCAGACAATGGTCTGTTGTCCTAAAACCATGTAGTTTTCTAAATGGGCAAATGCCACATGCATTGTGTTCAAAGTTCTCAAAAGTCAGGGTGGCTTTTCCTTGATGGATGATATGTGCTTTATTCCTGCATCAAATAATCCCTCAATTATTGAATTATTCTTACTCTATTGTTAGGAAAAATAGATTTGAGAACAACTCAGTGAAAGCGTAAATGATGATGTTAGCATCAAGTAAGGGTGAAGGGAAAAGACAATCCAGCAGAGAAAATTTTCTTCCCAACTTCTTGATTAAGAGCACTTGTTAAAGAAGCCCTCATTTGTCTGATGTGTTATTTTGTGCAGCACCCCTTTTCCAGGCACAGCCCAAGTTAGGGATTCCTGGGCACCTCTTATGCTACCTCAGATCCCAACCCCATGTGTCTGCAAACATTTACAAGCATGCCTGCAGAATGCAGGTAGCAATTACCAAGCTCTTGTGTAGCAGATACAGGGAGATGTATATGCATGTGTATGTTTGCCTGAAAACTAATATAGCTATCTGCAGGATTTCTGTGTTAATACATTCCTTGGTTTATCATTAAAGCAGCTTCCAAATGTTCACGTGCAAGGACATGAAAAAAAATTTGTGTCTGTCTAATCTTCAATTACATCTGACCTGCTGTTGACTCAGGGTGGGACTGAAAGAGAATGTATCCCTAATAACACTTTGCAGAAGTATTTAGGTGGAAACTCTGCTCACGGAGAGATATTTGTTAAGGCATCTGTAGCAATCAACAGCAGAGCTTGGCACAGCTGCTGCTGTCCTGGCTGCATCCTGCCACCCGCACATGGCCACCGTGTCCTCTCCTACTGAGGAGAGCTGGTTCTGCCTGGTCAAGGAGGCAGCTGGCACACTTTGGGGCACCATAAAATAGCAAAAACCAAAACCTATCCCAGACAGTGGGAGAGTTATCTGCTGGTAAAGACAAGCAGGGAGACAGCCAGCTAGGTCTTTTGAGCCAGCAAGGACCACGAGTGCAACTATAAAACTATGGTGCGTATTAACTCATTGAGTAAACAGAGCTGGTGCTTCAGTTACCAAACAGGATGATTTAAATGGCTTAATTTACACATCACAGCAAGCTTTTCCTGCTGCAAATCAATATATTTGCATAGGTTCTTAAAATAATCAGCAACATGCTCCTGCATATATTTTTTAAATAGGTAAAAAATTCCTTAATGAAAGCCAGAATCCCACCATAAGCTGAGTTTTCAGTTCACTTGCTAGTTAAATTTACAAGGAAATACAAATGTATTAAGGCATGGAGCTAAGCAGCATCTTTGCAGCTTGTTTCTGCAGACAGTAGACCTTCAGGTTCTCATGGGCCCAGGTGTAAAGCCCCCTCTGCCACCCCACAGTGCCCCAGCACAGGTAAAGCCTTCTAGGCACTCACCGCAGAAACAGAGGAAGAAACACAGGTGTACACCTCTGCCCAGTGGATGGGCATGTGGATGGACGTATGGCCAGAGATTGTCTTCCAACAGGAATAGCCTTTACCCAGGTTCAGCACACCTTTTTCACATAATTTCTTATTTCTTGCCCTCCTTCCCTTTGTTCTGGCTGAGATCAGAAGTAGAAGCTCCAAAATGCCACCAGCAAAGCTGTCCTTGGCAGCAGAGGCACACAGAGCTCCTGAGAAAACCTGTTCTCACCAAGGTACCAAAGCAATATTGCCGGTTGCAGGTTAAAAATACTTAACATAGGCATCCTGGCACTCAGGGTTCCGTCTGAGCCAAAGCAAACATCAGATGTTGTTGAGCACAAGCTAATCCGGAATTCTTGTAGCTTTGCTGGGTCATGGAAAGACACTGCACCAATGGGTCAGTCAGGCACAGATGGGGCTGTCCCAGGGCATGCTTCCAGCAGTGGCTGTGAGCAGGCATGGTGCAGCTCAGGGTCTGATTACAGGAATACTTTGCTCAGACCGGTCCTTCTGTGCCAAGCAGTAAAAAACAAATATCAAAATTAAAAAGACTGAAACGGAATACTTCTGTGCTTGTAGCTGTACAATGAATAGGGGCTTTGAAGTTAATTTTTGAGCAGATTTTTTTCTCCTCCGCTAAAATAAAAAGCAAGGTTTTTAAACAGAGAAACAAAATGAGGGCAGAGGATGGAAAAACCATGGGTACTCATGACAAAAGCAAAAGAAGCGTAGGCAGGGGCCATACTGTTTTCACTGCTGGAGCAGGGATGGCCTCTTGCTCCTGGGTGTGCAGGGCCAGGGGAGCACAGAGATTTCCCTGCGCTTGGCATGAGCCAGCCTCAGGTACTGACCAAAATTTGAACCCCTTGGCTTGTCTTCTCCTGCTTTTCCCAGTGTGTGTCATGATGCTGTGGGTCACCACCAGGCATCTCGGGGGAATACAAGCATCTCATTATTCAGATGCAGGGTGAGACCTCTTCTGACTACCAAGGACACCATTTCTGCCTTAGCAGAGCTCTGACTGGGGAGCTGAGGAGCTGGAACAGACTCAGATGATCATCTCTCCTGTCCCCATTGCCTCAGCAGGACTGTTACCAGCCTCAAATCTTGGAGCAAAACGCCCCTAGATGAGCACCAGTGCAGCAGCCCTCACTGTCCCTGTGGGCATGGGGTTACTGCACGTCCATATAGCCCATGCCTCACCAGACTTGCCAGAGAGCGGGTCTGTCAGTGGAGGACCATGGAGGCACCTCTGAAGAACAGCTCAGCTCAACCCTTCCTTCTCCTCCCTGCCCTCCACCCATGACCCTATACAGATCCTGACAGGCACAGCCTCCTAACTTGGACCACTGTTGCAATCTGGAAATGATGCAGATAATTAGTGGGTATGGAAAAGAGGCCCCTCTTATGGTCGTGTTTCCTGCCAAGGTACTATCCTGCTGTCCCTCATTTCTTTGCATTTCTCATACTTAATTTGGTTTTATTTGACTGGGTTTTTTTAATATTTATTACTCATGGCTGAATGTTGGGTTATGGTGTGTCAAACCTGACAAAACTTCAAGTAGAGGGAATGATAGAAAGTATCTTGAAAGTAATATTTGCCCTTTAATAATTTAATTCTGTAGAAAGGGAAATCAAAGCATCACAAATTGATTGCTGTGAAACAAATTACAATTATTTCCACACATCCAAATAAATCTACTAATTTCAGGCATCTGACTTCAGGCATTAGATGGAATATGCAAATGCACATGTTGAAATTATGGCCGCGTCTCTAGAGCTGCTCACTTATTTCTCTGTTCTTACTAGATGCTCGATAGTTTCAGACTGCTATTGAGGCATGCAGTAATTAGCTGCTCTTAAGTAGCGGCTGTTAAAAATATGAAAAAGCATGGATGTAAAGCATAACAGACAGCTTTAGGCATCTGACACTGGCTTATACTTTCCTGATGGTAGGAAATGCAGCTCTAACATCCACTGTCGCTTTACCCAAATCTGCTTCCAATTAGGTCATTCTGTTCTAGCAACCATTAATGGAAGCCTTCTGCCCTGGTCTACCTTTTAGAAAGAGAGCAGCATGCGATGCAATGTCCCTGTTGAACACAAGTTTTCCACATACATATTACGAAGTGTACTTGTTCAGCTGTCACACTGCTTCACAGAAGAGAAGTCATCTGATATTGTTACTGACATACTAGTCTAGTATGGCATTTAATATTAGGCTTTATATAACTCACAGGGATGGCAGAGCAATCTCAGGTAATCAAAATAAATGAAGACAGCCTGAATAATGCATTTGTTAAATCTAAATAACATACAGTGGACACCTTTAAAGTGTTTTCCAGGAAAATGTGACTCAGGTGCAATATTGATTAAGAAGATAAAGACAGGTGTTTTCAATTCCTATATTATGGAAGTGAAGAGGATTTTGATAATGTAACAATCGTCTTTTGTTATTTTGTTGCTGTCCAATACAGCTAGAATCAATTTTTCATTGTACTCATTTACTGGAAAAGGGGATAATGGCAAGGACAACACAGCTTTAATAGAAAGAATAAGTCATGATTTAATTCAGATGTTGTACTACACAGCTACAAGTTGTAAGATATATTTGTATATACAGAAACAGTACAAAGAAGCCTGCATGCTTTCGGATAGAAGTCATGGCTCTGCATTTCTATTTATTGGTAGTTAGGTGGAATGATGCAGCATTATCCTGACAGCAATAAGAAGCAAGAACCTATTAAAGTGGAAAAAGATAGCTGTAGGATTATGAGCAATCTTTATAGAAAAAGAAAATAAAGGGCAATAGTAAAAGGGCACGTTTAGGTCTTCATTAATATTTGCATTTAAGTAAAAATGACAAGCAGAAAAACCCGAAGAAAGGCTAAGTTCACAATCAATGTAATGTTTTCCTGCACAATTGAGATCTCTCTCAAAGATCTCAGGCATTTTTGATAAATTTTGTTCTCATGGAAAGTACTGAGGATGACGATAAACTAAGAATTTTTTTTCTGGCAAAATAGATTGCTTCATGACTTCTTGAATGAAACACAAATCTAAGAGTGATAGTGTTTGGGGCTCGATTAGTCTCCTGGGGTTGTATCCAGTGTATGAAATTTCATAGCTTTTCCAAGGAGTTCAATAGCGTGCTTCTGTGGTGAGACACTGCTGAATGACCCCTGAAAAACACCGCACAGACTGTGCTTCAATACATTACCACCAAAAGCTGCCAGCAGTTAATTTAACCTGGGTATAGCCCCAAAATATTCTGCATGGCATATTTTTGAGCAGCACTTATTAGGCCAGCCTACATTTGAATTTCAGCACAGACTTGGGAGGAAATCAGGATCCAAAGTCAAGCTTTAGAGCTAGTTTCTATCTCTGTAATAGACCTGCAGCTGAAACTCAGCATCTCCTTTTAATGAGCATCTTCTGCAGAAAAGCAGATCAAACAGGTAAAATCCTTCCCTGGAATTTCAGACTTTTCTTTAAAAAGAATCTGGTCAAGTCCTAACTCCTTGTAAGCTGAGCCCACATACCTCTCTGAGGAACAAAGAGAAAATCAGAAGTAAAATGAGAAAAATCAGAGACAAAAATTAACCCTTTCTCCAGAAGCAGCAACATCTCACCAGCATTTCCCAATCTCTTTTTTGAACTGAGGAGAGGAATCAGACTTAGCTGCATCTCAACTGGAGCAGCTCGGAGAGACATTTCCAGCCTCCAGAGGACACCTGGGACTTACACCAACAACCCTGCACCAACTCTGTACAGCCCCTGAGATGCTGAGAGGCCTTGGGCAAGTCCCTTTGCCCCCTGCCAAAGGAGACACATGCTGGGTTATTAGTGGGCAAGGCACAGGGAGCCGCAGGGCTCTGATCACTGGAGAACCAGGGCATTTCTGTAGGATCCAAACAAACAGAAGTGCTCGTAATATGCAGAAGGTGCAACGTGAGGACAGCTTGGGATAGCTGCAGATGTCCTGCCGGGCAGAAGCAGAGCCATCCCAGCTTGGCACAATTTGCTCCTCAGGGCTGCTGGGGGCACTGTGCTGCAAATGCCTAGGATCTCAAACATAACGAGGCTGGCCTTAGACCGTTATGAGTTTGCACTAAAACTGCTAGTATTTACAAGCAATCTCAAAGAAAAGGCTGTTTATTTTTGTTACACTGCTGTTTCTCAGTCACTAAGCTGAGACTTCATACTTTCCTCCCCAAGCCACAGGGCAGGTGGTCTGTGAAACCCTGACCTCTGGGACTCATCTGCACCCAGCTAGCCTGACCACGCCAGAAATCTCTCAGAATGGCAAGATCCTCAAAGCTGCCATGAAAGCTTTGAGGCAAGCACTGGTGACTCTAGAGGGAGGCTAGGATAATGGTACGAGGACAGCTGTTGTGTCTGCCATGTCTTCATGCCTTTGAGCATGCTGCCATGGGAAGAGAAGCTATTCGATTAGGTTTTCCCTGGGCTGAGAAGAGACCATTATGTCTACAGTCCTATGCAACAGGGCAAAAATGCAGTCCTATTGCCCACCCCTGAATCTAGTAAAGCCTTCATCTCTGATCCGACAGCAATCCATGTTGCTAGACAATGAAGAATGCTGGCATATCTATAACGTTTTCCATACCATCACAGTCCATGGCTGGCTGTCTCCCTGCCACACATCTGCAGGGACAGACAGCTATAGCCCCTTTTCAAGATCCTGAGACATTTGGACAAATGAGCTCTTGTTCACTGCCTATCGAGAAGCTACAGTATCACCTGACAATGGTGAATCACCTGACAATGGTGAATGACCTTTTATATATGCGATATATTCCTTTTAATGGGGAAAAGGAAAACTTACTTTTCATCTTCATTAGAAAGGAAATTCCAGCATTCTCTATTTCCCCATCCTTGTAGACAGAGGTTTCTTTATGGGTAAACTTCATCTTCACTCCATTTTCCTCGTCCTCCTCTCTATTTTTCAATTCTGTCTCCAGTGTCTTTCACCTGGCTAAAGGTTTCTTGATACAGATGCCTACTGTTTACTTTAGAATTACACGGTCCAGTTAGGAATTCCCTGCAAAACCAGACCTTACTTCTCGGGGAGGAGGGGCATTCAGGTGAATACTGATGATATCACACGAACTCACAAGTTAGATTTTTCTGTTAGTCCTGTCTTAGTTTAGAAGTACCACCTAACCAGCTCAAATCTAGCAACCACATGACTGTGGTGAAAACCATGCCCTTCCAAACACTGCCTTGGGCTCCCAAAAGACTCTTCATACCCTATATAATTAAGCAGAGCTAATTTTAAGATGAAACTTAACACTGCAATAGGAAGATGAGGTAAAATCTGTAGCAAACATTTCATACCTTGGTTCTTTGCCGCTGTGAAGGTGGTCTGGGATCTGAAGTGTGTTAGCAGGTACACTTCTGGGCTAGAATCAAAGATTGACTTCCTTACATATACAGGTGTTTCAATTTCCTGGCAAGAAAATAAAACTGATACAAAGCACACAAAGGACCCCAGTATCAGCAAGAATGTCACTAGTAGTACAATGCATTAAAGAAGATCATTGCAACAAATCAAGTTCCTAAGCGTGACTTTCCCTTTCATGCAGAGAATGGACTGATTCGTTCCCCAAACAACGGAAAATTTCACAGAGGCTGTGGAACAGATTGCTCTGTTTGCTCCATTACTCACAGATCAGCTTGCCACATTCAGCAACAAAGGCAAGGGCTAAGCTCATCTTATTTGTTGTCCACAATTTATGAAAAAATAATCTAGCTCATCAGAAATGAGGTGCTTCAAGAACTTGCTGAAGTGAAAGCATTTCTCTGTCAGCATGGCTTCAGCTTCAATGTAGGACTCAATGTATGACATAATCTGTGCACTACAATTTTATGCTACGTTGATCCATCTTGGAATAATTCTGAAGACTTCACTGGATTTCTTTTACTGTTAGAAAAAAAACACTTAAGCTCTGCTGTCTGCCTGTACCTTGGTTTGAGTTACAGATCTCAGTAGGACACGGCCATTGCATTTTTTGGGCATGGGCAGGCCTGTTGTATGACATAGGTATCAGTAGTTTAGTGACACAGTTCTGGGTCCTGGTAGGAAAGCAACATTTCTGCATGCATAGCGTTTCCTTGCATCCACGTTATACTCATTTTTGATACGTTTTTTTGGCTGCCACCACTTGGCACTAGTGGACCATCATCTAAACACATAAAAGCAAATGAAACGTACTGTATGTAACCCATTCAATACTATCAGTGTCTAACACCAGTGCTTTCTGACTCACAGCTTTAGGTAACTTTCAGGACGTCAGCAAATGGCTTGGAGCTGTCTGCAACTGCGAGCGAAATATCTCCAAAGCCTAGCATACATAGATGCCACAGGGCTCCACGTTTGACTCCTTCCCACCGTGGAACCCACCAGCCATGCAGCATGAACATGGCAGCTGCTGCTCTGCACAGAGGCCCACATCAGCCCACTCCATGCAGATACTCCCACATCAAACTGATTTATTTTCACAGTACCGTTCACAGGGGGAGATTTCAGGCTCCCAAATACCCACTCCCTCTGCATCTTGTTTCAACAGCACTGGAGAGACTGCAGGATGATCAGCCATAAGACATTGCCAATTTCCCTTTCCCCAAATGATTTCAGTGATTTTTTTGTGCCTGGGAAAAACTATACATATAAGGAGATCATCCTTCAACCTGCTTAGGAAACAGGCATAGAAAAATGGGATGTTCACTTTGATCAGAAGAATAGGTCTTTCAGAGACAAGTTCTGAGGCTCTTAATCATATTGAATATAGTATAATCCTAGAAAAATCCCATGGTAATCTATGTTTTTATTAAGAACATTTTCATTGTTAATACATCTGATTTTGATTTTATCTGACTTATGCTCAGTGATTATAACGTAGACATAGTGTTTGCATATGAAAGTAAGAAAGAAGTGAGTGTTCTGGTCTACAGAGAAAGGATTGAGGATGGATGGATGTTTGCATTGGTAAATAGTATTAGAATTAATTAGAATTAATTGTTTTTAAAAGCATTCAGGTGTATCTTGTTCAGTTTCCATATAACTAAAAAGGAAGCATCTGATTTGCAACCTGGTATTTGAAATATCTGATAAAAAGCTGGAAAAAGTACTTGTTCAACAGACACAGCATCATGCAGTACCTGTTGGGCAAGCACTAGGCTACCTGCTTAATGTCTGGAGATTGATAACTGTTGGGAATTGATGAATGACAGGTTGAGAAGGTAGACACAGTGCCTGGACTAAAGACAAGCCTAGGGATAATATGCACTTAAAAAAAAAAAACAAAACACCCAACAAGTGCAAGTTTTAAGTAAATTTAAGACTTATCAACAGTCTGCTGTGTTACTCATTTGTTATTTTGGGGTTCTTTGCAAAGAAAAGGTCCTGAAGGCAGTCTGGCAAGTGCCCACTGAAAACTTTCTTGAAAATAAAGCTTTTCTTTGTCTTTGATGAATTCTGGACAAAGTCCTTCCTGAGCTATCCAGAGAAACCTGAAACATCCAAATCTCATAGTAATCCCATATATCCCAGGCATCCTCTGCTTTCTCCTGTGCATCCTAGTCATAACTCCCTGCTCAGTGACACACAAAACGTTTGTGTTCTGCACAAGCACCAGAGAGAAAAAACCCCCAAACACACAAAACAAAACACCCCACCACATACAAACTCCCTTCTTCACTTACTCTTACTCTGCTCTATGTGCAGGGTCCAGAAGCCGTCCTGCTCACCAGTGTTTTTCTAAGCCCCACATGCCAGCCTCACAGGCTCCCGTGGAGCCAGGCCAGGCTGCTGCTGTCCCTCCCTGATGCTTTGAACAGACAGATTTGCTCTCCACATCTCCCTCCCTGGCAACACCACAGCTGTACTTTTTGCAGAAGACTCTGGTGACATTAAAAACCATAGTGCTTATTCCTCTGGGGATGGGATGAAGTGGATCCTCACAGTGCCATCAGTCACTTAATGTAAGTGCCATTCTGGGGAGATTTGGTCTCCCCAGCATGTAGCGAGCAGAGTGAGAATGCTCTTTCCATAGGTACCTGCTCTAAATCACCTTGCAGAAGAGCTTGCATCTCTCATCTAACTCTACAGGGAGCCCAAGGAGACTAAACTGCTATTTTAGGCTTGAGTGCATCCTTGCATGGATGAGTTTGACTGCAGGCTTCCTGCTTAGTAGGGCTACCTAGCAAAATAAAGATATGACTGTGTGTGGGTAGGCAAGCACATGTCTACAGTAGTTGGACTATCTCAGAGCATAGCACAAAGGTGTCAGTCAACAGAAAGGACCAGTCAAAGCACCTACCCAAGGCCCATACGGCGTGCAGCACTAGTGCCTGTGCTACTTAGCTGCTCCTTGCTCAGCTGCAGGGGTGCTCTCAGGGGTGAGGCTAACCCAGGTGCTGTTGCACTTTCAATTTATTGTACAGACACAAACCTGATGTTATTTAATGGGAATTCTATCTGCCCTGAAAAAAATCATGAGTGGGGACTTCAAGCATTTTGCATCTGGATTTAATTTCAGTGTAACTCTAAAAATACAAAAAAACCAATCTCAATGAAATAAAAAATGGCTTTAAGATATGTGTATGTTTGTAACCACACACATGTATACACACACAGAGAGAAGCTTGGGTGAAAATTTGAATTCAAAGGACTAAAGTCTCAGCATCTCTGGATTTTTCTTCTGGAGAGCATCAGCACTATTTCGGCAGAACAAGCAGCCCAGGGAAAGCGGCTTGACTTTGCTGGTATTAACTCATGCTTTGCTTACCTAATCTTTTTGTTTTCAGTATTGTCAAATAACAGAGATGCAGAGAGAGATGGAGAATTCTATCCTAAAAGCCAGTTTCCTCTGTTACAGCAAGTGTTATCCCCGAGGTCAAGGACTGTCTGAATCAATAACACACCAATCTCAGTAGCCCCATTTAAATGGTGAGTCAGTTCACATAATCCAACCACATGTCAGATGATAAAGAATGGTTTAGCAAACACTTTGCAGTCATCTGTTTTTTTAGAACTTAGTAGTAAATTATTGGATATCAGTCTATTGCTGCAGCTATATATCTTCACACAATAGCAATTTTTCTCATAGTTTTCTCCTGCTCAGCTGCTTATTGAGTATTTTTCTACACCCCATGTTTATTTTCAAATACCATTTTAAAACATTCACTGGAATTTTTCCATCTACAGAAGTTTTAAGGGACTAGGTCTAGCCAGAGTTCACAAGAACATTTCTCAGGCAAGGAAAGCTAACACAAAGAATTTGGCTGCCCCACTAATTCAGAGCACAAAATGACTTACCTCTAGTCCAGTCCTAATTTAGGAACAGCCTTTGCCTCCCAAGCCAAATGCATTTAACTGGGCTGTCCTAGCCATGTATACTTCTGTTGAGAGATTTCATACATACATTGGTTAAATGAAACAAAATTAATGTATTAACCATTTTCTATAAGAGTTAAAAAATAACCTTACTGCTTGCTTATACCTCCTCAGCACCAAGAGCAGCCGAATCCTACTAGCTGCTGGGGCACAAGGAGGGGTGGGACCTGCAGCAGCACCCCATGGCAAGACCTGGGGGCAGTCAGAAGAGGAGCTTACACTGGAGAGGGCCCCCCAAACACATCCTGTCCCTTAATACTGGGAAGGGGCAAAGCCCACCCAGACAACCCCCCTCCAGGCACAAACTTGAATGCCACCAGCTCCTCTACCCCTACGGCAGCTCTGGGACATGGCTGTACTTTACCCCAGAACACAGAGGTCACTTGAAGAAGTTTTAATACCTCTCAGGTGAGAAGTATGTTAAAATCAGTAGCAGGTAGGGAAGGAAACACTTGAGAGATTTGGCAGGTTAAACTTTTTTTTCTACAGAAAAGACCAAATTCTACTTAGTGGGCTAGAAGTCTTTACCCAAAAAACAGTACCAAAAATGTCTAAAGCAATAAAAATGTCTCTGGTATCATGAAAAAGAAATTATGTAAAACTACTTTAACTTCCTCTTTCAGGTTTTCTTCAGGATTGTACAAAGAAGATACCGCCAATGTTTTTTTTATATATTTGTGGATCACACAAAGGCAGAAAAGTAGTCAATGAACAGAATGACAGTAACAAACCCTTTTTCTAGTACATTGTTACTAAGCGTGGTTTGCGTTTAAGGATTTGCTCTAGGATCACTCTGAAAAATCCACGTGAATTTGAATAACATTACTGATGCTCTAGTGCAGAGAATCCTGCACTTGTGCTGGAGTGACTCTGAATCTATAGTCCTTACAAACACAAACATGATTAAGATTTGGCCTTCAGCAGCCAGCGTGCTGCAACTGCACCGTGAACAAACAACAGGCATTAAAACAAGGTCAGGGCAGCGAGGAGCTCCACACACCCCTGTGTTCGGGGCTGGGAGCATTTGCCACTCCTGAAGAGCAAAAAGCTGAACCGGAGGTGAACTCTTTTGTGCGGCACATTTCTTGTGAAGGCAGGCTTTTAATATGTATCACGTACAAGACAGCATGCTTTCTACTTACTTTGGCATAGGAAAACCAGATTCTGTCTTAGAATTGAAGAATTTGGCCAGCCACCACAGAGGGGCTTTAAATGAAGGAAAAACCTGAGTCAGTACTGGATGATAAAATATTGCCGGAGAGAAGAGTAGCATTGTAATGTATGTCATACAGCACTGGACATCTGAAGAACTGCTTTTTTTTTTTTTCTTTTTACAGGGATTGTCTTAGCGGATTCATGTGAAATAAGTTAAAACTAATACTGCATTTTTTTTCCTAAATGGCTGATTGTACAGGAACATGAAATCTCATGGGAAACAGTCAATGCACAAGTTACTCCTTTGCAGTAGAAACTTGTCAGCAATGGAATATTGTGAAACCCTGTCTCAAGCAGACAGATACCAAAATTAACATTAAATACAATGTAGGGTCTGACTAATACTAGGTGAAACCTGACACAAACATCAAACTGCGCAGATTTTCGAAGTTGTGCAGGCAAGGCAAAGTTTGTTGGGAACACTGCATTTTTAGTGTGGATATCTGCGAGCATTTGTTGTACTTGCAGAAGAGCCAGGTCACTGCAGGCCTGATTTTCTGCTCATTTTCAGCATCTGTAAATCCTAGAGATTAGGAGCTGCTTAGTAAAGCCATGCTCTTACCCCTCAGCTCCACTGGTATCAATAACAACTTTGCTGGTGGTGGAGTCACAGCTGAACCTTGAAAGTTTTCCATAGTTCCTGTAACAGAACCATAGCTCCATAATGGTCAGAAATTCTCAACCTTACTGTGAATTTCTGGAAAAATGCATGTGTCTGCCACGTTCCTTCTGTGACATCCAGAAGAGCAGAGCCACTCTTGAAGTGTGTGCAGCTTGCATCAGGGAACAAAGACCTGATTTGCTCCAAACCAAAACAGGCCTCAAACAGCTCTGCACATCATGCTGAGATATTTTCTGTTGCATCATCTTTGGTTTTCAAACGTATCTAATTAAATAAACCAAATCAGTTCTCTCCCTTCCCCCAGTTACCGGTATCAAAACTGAAGGGTACAAATGAGGACACAGGTTTGGCGTCTGGTGTTAGTAGACTAATGAAGGTCATTGCATGATTTGAGACCTTGCAATTCTATTCCGCTCTTCCAGAGACTTTTCTTTCCTAAAAAACAAAACTTAACTTGTAAATATAGTCAGAGAACCAAATCATTTCATATTGTAATTTATGCTTGCATTTAGGTCAGCATAGGTATACTTATGCCTTTGTTAGCAGTATTTCATGTTGGTATCACAAATATTTTGAAAATGATATAGTAATTAATTTTTTAAAAAAATATTTCTGTATGGAACAGTGGGGAGTTGTAGGACTTCAGGCAGACAAGGAATATTCTGTATTGATCACTGAATGGGCATACAAAGGAATTTGAAAACAGAAAGTTTCATATATTTGTAATCAGATCATTGAAGGTGATTCTTGTTATAAGCTTTTAGATGAAATTACCTCATTGTTGCTTTACATTTTCTGTCTGCTTCTTTAAATGAACTTTTTAGACAAAAATGTGCATCACAGTTACACCTTACTAATCTTTGAGGAACAGAACGCAGGTACTCTCTGACCTGGTCTCATAGAACAAAAAAAAAAAATATTTAATAACAAAAAAATCATTTAGGGAGAAAATTCCAGCTCTTGAGAAGTATGACTGGTAGTACGATTGCTACCTTATATTTAAAACAACAAATTACAAATCCTGATCTTCCTTAACACCCTGGTAACTGAACTAAGGACTACCATAATCAGTAGGAATCTGAGCAGAAAGAGTAAGTGCCTAGACCAAGGTAACAAAAGCAGGATGAGGAATGCAGCCTCATGACTTTAGATTTTGTGCTAGATTGCAAGCCAGCTATTTATACTGATATTTTCTTCCCTCTCAGCTAAAAACATCTGTGTACAATGTAGAGTTATAGCATCTTTAATGGTTGTGCCACTTCTGTCTTTTAAGGCATCAGAAACTTTTTGCTTCCTTTTTGTTACTCCTAAGGCATGTTGAAACACTACAGAGTCACAATTAAACCTTAAGACAAACATATGAAGTTGTCTCAGTCTTTACAACTTCACTTTTTTACTAGATGGTCATCTACAAATTTGCCCTGTGAAGAAAGGAAATGGCATTAAAGATCATCACCACTACTTCTGAACTCCACATAGTATAGCCTATTTAACAAGTCTTGCTACTTTATCAACAATAAGAACTATTCTGGAGAACAGTAGGGGAAGAGCATAAAATTCCCTTGCTTTACAGACTGCAGGGTACCAATATGTCCAATTGCTTCTTAGAAGCTACTCACATCATCTCCACATCACTGAGAAAAAAGCAACACAACCTGATGTTTGCTTACTTGTGCATCTTGGGGTGTTGACTCTTTGCCAGCTAGACAAAACCAAGGATAAGCACATTTCACATGTAAACTTCATGCTCTGCAAGGAATGAAAAGTCAAAGGGTAGCAGGCAAAAGCTATTTGCCATTTAGCTCTAATTTCCCTCATAAATTATTAAACAATCCCTTATGCGTTTACATTTTTGATAGTCTTGTGGTATGAAGTGTAAGTCAATGGATAAGCTAATTGCAATAAGCAGAAGTGGTATTTAATGCACTGGACACTTTCAATAGCAAAGTAGTTCCAATTAGTGTTTCTAACTGATGTGACAGCAGTTTACAGAATGCCAAAATAGTTCCTCATTTGTCAAGTGGGTCTGAAGCTTATGGCAGCTTTCTGATCATCTCCCTTGCCGCAGGACCTGAAATCACCTTCAAAAAGCTTTCTCTCATTGATCTTTAGTCAGATGCTGACTGAAAGGCACACAGCTTTGCCAGAAAGAAGACAGATAGATGCTGCACCAGCATGAAAATGTCACTTGCTTAATGAAAAAGGGTATCCATTCATAACCCGTCTGTATCATGTATATGCACACACATGCACAAGCCCAAACCAGAGGCAATGAATAGAGGCATTTTTATTGAGCATTTGAATGTGTGTGTAAAGTACTATCTGCATAAATTTATCACATCAGATCATGTATGACATATCCTTATACATACACACAAATATGACATCACATAATCTGTGACTGAAATGTAAAGATTAAAAGGTGCATTAAACTCTTCCCTCTAGACTTTTCATTGAGTGTTAGACATGCAGTGCATCAGATGAACTACACCCTTAGTTTCAAAATGTCAGAATTTACTTTCCTTGTCTATGATTTTTCTTCTAATGTATTGATAGTTCAGCTACCCTGCTGTTCTTTGAGGGCATAAATGATGGCATGTCAGATAAAGAGCAAGTATTTGCTGAATACAGTGTCGAGAAAGTTCAGAACAGTTTTCCCTTTGTTACACTTGTTTTATAGCCATCATTAAATAACTAAATATTGTGGTTAGTTATGGGATCAACTATGACATTTTCTTAAGTAGCTCAGACAACACTTAAAAGGGCTCTTAAAGCATTTATGAGAGAAAAGGACAGGGGACTTCTGAAAATTGTTTGTAAATCCACTGCCAAGAGGATCTGTCAAAAACTACTCTACTGAAATACATGCACTAGACACCAGAAGCTGTGCCTATGTTGTATAACTAGATTTTTTTTTATGGTACCGTGTGTGAACCACAATTTACCTGGATTCTGGAGACCCACCACTCCCTGTGATGCATGTTCTAGAAGTCTCCCAGTTCCTGAAATGAGACTGGAATGTGCAGAGAACTGTAACAAAATAGCTGAGTGGTATTCACACTGCCAGGCTGCCCATCTCCCCAGTGCCCGTGCTAGACAGCTTCTGGCCAGGTACCTTGGCTCCCCAGGGTTGTTCTGGCAGAAAAAACAAACATAAACCTGTTTTCTTTCAGCACACCAGGAAGCTTTACTTCAGTGGTTTTTCAGACTCCAAAGATCTAGTGCAGTCAGAAGCTAGTTAACTGATGTCAACTCTCCTTTCTCTCCCTAGGCTTATACCCAGCCTAAAAAAGCCCCACGGTAAAGATGACTTCTAGGTTTTCTTGATTTCTTGGTGTGGCTTTATTTTTAATAACTACTAGAAGCATGATGTTTCACTGCTACTACGAACAGCTTTGAAGCAAGCATGATATAAAAGGATCCTCAGTTGAGGATAAGGCCCACTGTCCAAAGAAGTAACCACTCCCTCCCTCTGAAGCCTATCTCCAAATATTCCAGAGTTTGTGATCTGTGCAGTTTCACCAGCTGAAGTAACAGTCTCATTTCAGATCAGTCATGGAGGCTGATACAGATAATTCTCTCCTCTTGCAGGAGACCACAGCTCATGAAAGTGCATGGAAGGCGCTGTCACTTAGTGCAGTGCAGGCAATTAGGAGTATGGAACGGACTAGGTCAGAACACAAGTCAGGAATAATAGAGAGCATGCACTAATTGGAAGAGCTTTTTATTTTATTAGTGCTTCCTTGTCAAATTAATCAAATGGCTTAGGCACTTGCAGAGTGGCAGTGAAGTATGCACACTGCATGCCCGCCCAGCACAAAGCCACATGCAGATTCACATCTCACTACCTCTGTTTTCTTCTCCCTCTGCTTTCTGGACTCAGGACCCTGGCTCTCATGCAGTTCCTGCCCATGTCAGCCTGGTCACCTCCCAGAGCAGGTGATTAAGTATATCTAGTTAATAAATAAAAAGTTATTTGACTAAGGCACCATCTGGAACTCATTATTGAGCCAAGTCTTAGTGACTGAACCCCATTGGCTTCGCAGTTTGGCTTCACTGCAGTGCAGGGGAGGCAATGCATCCTTAAGCCCTTAGTGCTGCAAATCTGCCCATCCCACCCCCAGGCTCTGCACACTCCACGGTAAGAGGTGAAATCGGTGGCACTTCACCGAACAACATCCCAATAGCCAAATTACAAGGCACAAACCTGGTCCAAGCCAAGTAAGCACAGAAAGGTATTGCCACCTCCATCACAGCACAGGCCCCTCACAGAGGCAGAAGAGCTGGTGGGGCAGTCTGTGCTTACCAAGAAAGGACTTCCTTTTGCCCCGGTTTGCTCTCATTGACAGCATTTGCATGCTGGCTTTTAGGCTAGGCAGAGGATGGTCAGCAATCCTTCCTCCCTTTGAAATTCTAATACCAATTTTCTAAAAACTATCCATAATTCTATGCAGCTTTGTTTCAGTTTAAAAACATTGCCAGAAAACTTGCTTTTATAATGGAAGTGTGCTTTCAGCTTCTTCTGACGTTCATGGCTTTGAAAAGAAGATAGATTGTGGGTGATGGAGCAAGACAGACTGATGTTCTCAGACTTGCCTGTTTTTGCTTACATTTTCCAGAGAGCTTCATATCACAGGACAGAAGCAGCCAAAGACCAGCATTTCACCACAGTTTAAAATATTGTTTTGGAGAGCACCACATCATGGGGGCCAGTCATAGAAGCCCTGCTATAACTTGCATTTTTTGTACTTTAACAAGTGTTATTCTCCTGTTTAGGTCTCATACCTCCATAACACTTGTCATCTTCCTAGCTCCTGTCTTAATTATTGTTCTTGTGTTTTAAAAACTGCCTTTTTGTCATTTGATCCACTTACTGACTTTTTTCTGATGCCATTCTGTGTTGTCCAAGCAAGCCTCCCTATCCTTTTATCAACTAATGCCCTACACTTCCATGCTAATTTCTTGCTAAACAATAGCTCTCCAGTTTCTTTTGTAGCTCTAGATCTGTTATGAATATTAATAGCTTCTTGCAGGCTCTGTTATTTGTGGGAGAGTGCCGGTGTTTGATCTGTGGCTTTTTTGAATACACTAGTATCTCTGCAATTGGGGTTTGGGTCCCTTTTATGTTTTCCTACCAGATTCCTTTCTTCATTTCCTTCTTTCCCTTTTATTGCACAGTTAGAAGCCATGGAGAACCTTTAAGCATTTTTCTTTATTAAGCAAGCCTTCTCATACTGGCACAGTCTATGGAGATTTCTGCCCTCATTGGGGACTATTTCTGTACATTCCCTAAAGGCATCAAGCCATTCAGGTAATTTGTTTTGTACTGTGGAATTCCTGCCATGCCTATATGTATTTAGACCACAGGCAAACCAATAAAGTTGTCATAGAAACAAAGCATTTCATGAATAAATCAATTCATAACAAACTTGTAAACTTTGAAGAACCCACTGTGCTTTACCACCACATCTATTATATACACACACTAATCATGTTTGTAATGAACAATGTACATATGCTACACAAGTCCATTTGTTTTGTCCTGTTGGGCATTTATAAATATTTTTTAACACTTTCCTGTATGTTGTGCATGTCTCCACAGTATGGAAGGACAGAATTGGATGGTTGCATGATAATGTAGCAGCAGGAATTTTTCTATTTCTTTTTTGATGTGTGAGGTGGAGGTTCAGTAAACTCTGCATGCCTTTTTTTACAAGGCACTGAGGACTGAAAGTATCAGTGCCGTAATTCTTTTTCTAGTCACAGACAACTTAATAGGACTTCATCCACTCTTCATATAATTAGAAAAAACCCCAGTCAGTGGGAGCCTGATAAAAGATAATATTGCTGAGAGCTGATAATACAAAGCAGAAGTTCAGAGGCTGAGAAAAAATCCTACCTTCTTTTACTCCAGTTTAGTCTTGCTGAACTACATGCATCTGAGGTGGAAATGCTGCTAGAATTGATCATAATACAGTCTTGATACTTCACCACTTTGCACATCATGCTTTTGCTAGCCCTTGGGTGAAATGGGTGCTAAATAGTATCTGATTGATACAGCACTCTAATCACCTGGGTCAGAACGGGCAGGCCAAACAGAATGGAGAGTTTTTGGAGTCCCCTGATTTCAGACGGATATTCATTCAGTAAGGTACTATTTACTGTGAGTTGCACAGTGCATTTGAACTCTTAGCTATCACTGCAAAGCCAAAGGCTAGTTTTTCAGGTGTGCCTATGAGAAACTTGCCTACAAACAAGATGAAGGAAAAGGAGTGCATGTTTCAGGATGCAGGGGGAATAGAAGAAATAACACTCATTATTAAAGAATGGTTAGCATTCAAATTCAGGATGGATGTCTTCCTGCTGACAGATACACAGGATTAAGACATGGTGCCTTACAAGCACAGCTTTATGGGGCCTGTCAATGGCCACAGGAGGTCCCTCCCCAGCACCATACCTCCTCTCCAGTCTCTGCAGAGGAAGGTGCAAGTGGGAGGTGTCTGTTACAGGGAAACACCTACCTGCCTTCTCCATACAGAAGCACCAGTGTAAACACATAGAAATAGCGTGGCTGGTCTTAAGCATCTATCCCAGAAAATGTGTGCCTGAATAACAAGTTCATAACAAATTGGTAGCAATACATCAGAGGACATGAATCTGTCAGACACAAGGTAGAGTCTCGTTCTACCAATCCCAGTAATTAAACAGTAGGTTATAGTTTAATATCCTTCTGTAATCCATTAATGCTGTGTAAACTTGGTTACAAAAACCATTAACTACATATACATCTCACTTCAAGGAACTATTCTGAAACAGCAAGGAAAACCCAGACAAATTGGAGTAATATGTTTTATAACTACAAGTTCAGAAATGTCTTTTCTTTGTGAGCCATTAAAGTGTTTTTTCTAGTGTCTCTAGGATATTCATTAATTGCCTGGCAGTTAAGAAAACTCCAGGTATTTATTTTGTTATATTCTGACATACGTACAGGGAGAAAAAGCAAGCAAGAATTTTAAAAAGAAAACTCTGCAACACATATGGGTGGCCTGTTTCTCTGCAGAATCCCTCCCTACTCAATGGGAAGGCTACATTAAAGAACTTAGCTCACAGACATATGCTGCAGGTTGGGTGATTTTTTTTGTGCTGTCTATGCACAAGACAAAAGCTCTCAGTCAATTAGCGCTGTCCAGGAATATGCTATAGGGAGCATAACTCGAAAGCAAAAATCATCTGCTTTCAAATACACAATGTCTTCTTTTAACGACATATTTTACAGATATGGTATTTACATTACCTAGTAATTAGGTTCATTTATGGAATCAAATCAAGGCTGTCTACATTTCTGCTGGGTAATGTTCTTCACAAACAATCCTCTCTCCTGGCTCCTCTGATTATTTTATGATTCCTCTTGCTTCTTGTCAGTACAGATTAAAGGTAACACATACTGCTGGGAACAAACATAATTTTCCAGCAGTAGCATTTTGTTTTCCTTAATTATTAACAAGTGCTGCTGACTATCCTTCCAGTATAAAAAGTGCACCTTATCAAAAGGGAGCGGACACAGGTTAGAACAGCTTACTTGGGATATCAAAATAAGAAGTGTGATTAAAGCATTAAAGATTTAGACATTGACATTAAGGGATGAAAGGTGGAATTACTGTAAATATAAAACTGTTCAGCATTAAATGGAATGTGTTGCACTTGAAACAGTCTTTCAAAGTGCTAACATTTCAGTATTAATTATTAATAGAAACTGACAGCTCATTTTTAATTTGAGCCTAATAACAAGGTTCCTTAAGAGATAAATACAACACAGAGGGTTTGTGGATCTTTTGAAAGGCTCTCTAGGTTGTCTAGGCCTTAATCTGCAAATTCCTTATAAAATTATTGGCTGTCCTCAGAGGTACACTCATCTGCAGTGAGCACCAGCCTGCCTGCTGGCTGGGGACAGCAGCAGCACCTCTGCGAGGTGCCACTGGCAGCACTCCTCCCCTCTGCCCTGGAACCAGATGCACCTGGAGAAGGTCCCAAGGGTGCACCATCAGACTCCTCTTGCCCCCTTCCCCACCAGACAAGGGCTTTGGCAAACAGGTATCTAGTCTTCCAAGTGCTTTTCTTATCAGACCACAAATGCAATGTTCACCCACCACTAATCACCTGATGACTTTAGGGCAACTACCCATCTCCTTTTCCCATTTGTCATCATTTTGAGTTATGCCACCAAAACGATGAGGTTTAGGACCAAGTTCTGATCCCACCTGTCACTCACAGGTAAGGTCAATGCCATCAGGGACACTATGAGGACATCCACCAAAAAGAAAGCATAGGACCCCAGGGTCAGGCTGAGTAGAAGCACCTTTGCTAAAAACTACTGCTGCATTTCCTCCATTGGTCAGAATAGACTTTTGAAGTGTCAACTATTAATAAAAATACCATTATGTTATTTCTGCTACTGCAACTTCTATGACTATATTCGATGCAAAAAAATGAAATTCAGATATTAAATAGAACACATAGATGTTCAATCATATCTATACAGAGAAAAGCATATTAAATAGATTTCTTTTTTAATAGAAATATTTGTAGTAACACCTCAGATGTTCCTTTGGGACATCAGAAATCTGCTAGGAGTGTGAAGTTCTACATAACCAGCCAGAATGAGGGCCAAACTTAGCTCATTAGCTTTGGCAGGTGTAAAGGCTCATGAATGACAGCACACTTTCCTTCCAGCCATGCAAACAAATTGCAGCAAGAAGATGAAGTGGATATATGGCTATTGCATTCCTATAGGGGAGGTAAGAAATGGGAAGAACGAAAGGAATTGGATGGAGCAAGGAGAGGAGAAAATAAAATGAAAGAGAACACCCCGTGTTTTAGGATACAGTTGAGAAAAATGTTCAGGAGTAAGAAAACAGAAAGAACATGCTGATGGCTTTATCTGCTCTTACTGACACATTCAGAATTCCTCAGGGGTTGGAAAGAAATGAGGCAGTTTGCAAGCTGGGCTTTCACTGTGCTCAACCCTGTCGCACAATATGACAGGAATTAACTTGTGTCTATGAAAAAAGCAATATTTGGCAAAGAAGGGCACTAAGGCCACGAGGCTGTCAAATTAAAGGACATTCAGAGAAGAAAAGCACTTGTATACTGGTTTAATTCAACCATCATGGTAAAAAAAGAGCAAATAAGAGTAACAAGAGAAGGAAGTAAGAGAAATCATTCCTTGAAAATTCATTATGATTTCACTGGAAAGCTTGCTGATGGAATCTTTTTCAACTTGGCTTCTCAGTTTACTTAGCACTTATGTTCTGCATCAAAGGAATTTGTGCTAGAAGTATCATGTAAGGAGTATCAAAGTTACAAGATGACTTTTGGGAAAAACATTTAGCTAAAATACTCAGAACTTTACTTCTGATGCTATCTTGAGTTAGTGCTCACTCGGTTTCTTTTTGTCAAATACAGCTCCTCTTTAACAGCTTATAGGAAACCTGATAAAATCAGATACTTTCCCCACTAGTGCCAAAAAATCTAATTCTACCTGCTCATGGTAGTGTCTAGGTACAGTGTCTCTGGAGTAATTAAAAGTATAATTTGGGAAGCAAGTATCTTTGGCTTTGTCAGCATTTTACAGAGAATGTTCCTATGTGTGATCTCACTCAACAACTAAACTCCTGTATTCTGGCAAGTGGAAAAGCTGAGCTAAGAAAAGCTTTTTGGTTTATATACAAAATAAAATTGTTAAATTCACCTAAATGAACCATTGACAGTGATCTGCTTTCCCTGACATTAGTCAGGACTATTTGCCATTTAGGAGATGTTAGAGAAGTATGAAATATGCCTAATGAAACACACAGCTATACAAAAGTCAAGGCTTTTTTATAAGTCATTCTTTAATGAAAGATGAGGCATTTTCTTGTAAAAATGTTGTCAGTGGTTATATTTCTAAAGCATATTAAGAAATGTACAATCAGAAGCAACATGCTGTTCTATCTTCTTCTCATTTCTCTGAAGAAGTTACTGTCACAAATAGAATTGGTATCTGAAAAGACTCAGTGAGAGCATCTTTTTGAGGAAAAAATGATATCCTCCTCATTTGAAGATTTTCTTCCAGGGATGACAAGGCAGTTTGCAATTTCAGCATGTCTTCTGATTTTTACAAAAGATGGAAACAACAGCTTGAAAAGCCCAGCTCCCAAGTATGAAGCCTTTTGTAAATTTGCCTCAACTCCTACATGTCTGCTTTACATACATGTGGCTTGCAACATGAAGATTCACATACAGGCTGGACAGTTGTTCTTACAGCATCATCCCACTTCAGCTTTCCGAGAGTCTTCTGCATTCCACCCATCATATTTTACACATACATCAACCACAAACCTAAACTGCAGGTTTGCTGGATCCCAACACACAGACAGTTCTCCTACATAATGGGAACACACATGTGCTATGCCATGTTTGGAGGCTGCTCATACTGCAGCTGGTGTCAGTACATTCATTTGCTACAAAACAGGATTTAATCTACATTTGGACTTAACAGATGCATACCAGGAAAAAAAGCCATAATATACTACCTACATGTACCTCTTGGAGGCTACACAGCCTGCTACTGCAGAAAGTGTAGACATCCCACCTTTATGACGTTTTAAATAAGGGCAGTAAGTGTTGATTTTACACTTATCTTACAGTATCAGAGCCCTCTTAGGGGCAATGCATACTGTAAGGCATCTGCCTGGCATGCAGACTAGAAAATATTCCACATTTCTCACCACTCTTTCCCTCTTCCTAACCTCACAACCAACTCAGCTGAACTTCTATAGAGGACAATAATGTGACTCTGAACAGAGAAAAGAAGTGGCAAACCTTACTGTCTCAGGAACTGCAACAAACCTGAACTGGTAGAGACTTCAGCTCCTTTCTGACTTTTCCACTACACAGGACAGACTACCATCAGCAAGTCTCATGTATACATACAGGGTAATACCTCATGCTAGGATTTAGTAGATAGCAGCAGCTCTACACTCATGGCCAACAGTATTTTATTTTTCCTAACACATCTATCAATAAAACAAATATGAAGAGTACTTCTGAAAACATCAAGCGTTGTGCCCAGATTTCTCATTTCTTTTCAGTGAGATCATTTTGTGTTTTTTCTATACCCCTAGCAGGTGTCCATGACAGGTAAAATGGCCTCATTAGCTCTCTCCTCACTTACATTACTTAGTCCCCACTCGAGGCCAGACCTTCAGCCAGCACAGACAGAAGATACATTCTTTGATATTACTGGAGCTTTTCTGTTGTGCTGCAAATGGGGATTTCGCTCCTGCAGCTCTGGTGTACATGATAGTCCTTTTCAGTATACGATGCTTTAAGGAGGCAACATTAATGCAGACATGACTCCCTGCTCTTTGAAAGGCAGACATATGTCCTACAATCTGACTCCAACAATTTATACACCTGAAGGGACCCAACTGAAATGGCAACAGGCACCTTTTTTACTATTATTTCATCTTGTAAAGATAAGAAGGTGTGCATTTTTGCAGTGGTGCACAAAGGCTGTAGTAGTGTGAGTTGAAGAGGCTCTGCCAAGGAAGAAGAATGCAAACTGCATGTTTGAGGCACTTAGCAATAGACTATGCAAGCCTCTAGGAAGCAGTGAGACATAGGAAGGGAGAAGATGAAACCTAAGCATCAAGACAAGTCTGAGTCCTGGAGATAGGCAGGAAGAGGTATAGGGTATTAGCCTGGGAGAAAAGGCAAGAAGCTGAGTCCCAGTCTGTGGCATTGCAGGGCAAGAGGACATCGGTGTGGAGATGTCTGGGAGACAGCTAAGACCTGAATACTTGGGGTGGAGTAAAAAATAAATTGATTGAGTTGGGAGCTGTCAAATAGGGGCAGCAGGTTAAATCACATAAGAGGAGCTGGTGGGTAGAGAAATGGTCCTGTAAGCCTCAAGAATCAATAAAATCGAGTTTAAAAGGGAAGATGCTGCTTATAGCAATGCTGACTAATAAAAATTGAATGGGACAATGAAAACTAAGACAGAGCAAAGCAAATACAATCACTGCATAAATAGGAAGTTCTAGTACATATCTTCGTGGAGACCAAAAAGGCCAACACTCAGTTAGTGTAAACTGACACATCTCCACCGAAAGCCAAGGATACCCTTTCTCATCACTGAGTCAGCCCCAGCGGTGCCTTCAGACTTCTCTAGGATACTTGCACACTATACCCCAGTGCTTTATTAACTGTATCATATCACAACTGCAGGCATACAAGGCTAACACGGTGGTCTTTCCCCCAACCTTAAGTTTTCATAAATAGTATTTGAGGTAGGTGGTAGAAAGGGGAAAAAAGATATTCATATTGACTTTTATCCATTACTGAGAGATGTTCCCTTAAAGAAGAACCTAAGGAGGCTTATTGTGTAATTGTTCAACACAATGATTTACAGTGCAATACAGCAAAGCTTTTTGTGTAGCTTCTTTGCGAAACTCCTTGATTTACTGTGCACACAGAAGCCCTTATCACGATGTAACTGTTCTGTGGGAAAGACTTGGCACCAGCTTGGGATAGGGTTTCACAGACCATTAATGATGACTGACAGGTTCATTTCAAATGAGTTATAAAAGAGTTCACTGCACAAAGTCGTCATGCTGTCTGTGTGATATTCAGATATTTTAACGTCAGTGTTTATTTATAAACACCCCTTACCACCAAGAAATTACCAAACAAGCACATATATTATGAGACTGGATTGGTTAACATTTCTCTTGTGTTTTATATATTATTGTCAGAGTCAGCCTTCACATTTTCACAGTCTATATATGAAAAATAGAAACATATCACTTTTCCTTCAGATTGGACTGGGTGAGATATGTACAACCCTCCAACCCAATTATGAAACATTAAATGCTGTCAGCTTTGGTAAAATATTTTCAAAATCATACATCTCCATTTTCAAAAGCTGGGAGACGTCTGTAAAATATAAAGTGGGTGTCTGACAAGTCAGATAAAGCCCAGCATAAAAATAATGTAAACATCATTTAGCTAACTGTTCACCTGTTTTCCTTTTGCTTGGCTAGGCTTAGCAGTGCTGCACATTAAACTTCCACAAATGTGATAAACATCTCATCTTTGTGGAACTCCTATGCTTGAGGTATCCCGCCAATAAAATTGGAATCAGATACTGGCTGTTGCAGCTAGGGGAGAGATACCATCAGATTTGGTTGACTCTCAGCCAGTGCCATGCTAGAACAACAAAGAAATAACAAGGCTTTTTACAGAAAGCCCCAGAAAAGAATGGATGAAAATACCACTTAAATTACATGGAAAATGTTGAATGTTAAATGCATAACTGAAGTGGTCATTCAGCAGCTACCACCGTTCAAGCCCATTCACTGCCAAATTTTGCATACAAGGAGAGAAGACTGAACACGTGCTGTCTTCAGGGGCCAACAGCTGTTCTAAATACACATTTCCCCACTTTGTAAGCAGTAGCTTGGGCTTTACACAAGATCAGTTCTTCCTCTTATTTGGCCACACTATGAACTGTTCATTTTTCTACAGTGGAAGAGGTCACGTGTTAATCTTGCTAGCAAGAGTAAAAGGAAGAAGATGAGAAAATGCCTAATGCCCAGTTTATATCCAACAGCCCAGTGTATATCATTGTGTAGCACAGCCACTCCATCTTTTCTTCCACTGTTCAAACAGGTGGATGCTAAGATTTGCTTTCCTTATTCTGGACAAAAGCCAGATCTGTTGTAGGTCATCGGATGCTGTCAGTGCACACTGCGCTGCTAAGGATGCCCATCTTCGAGACCCCATGTATCAGGGCAGGCTGCCTTTCCCACTGCTCTGAGGAGCTCAGAGCAGGCTTACAGGGAGAAAGGTGCAACCTGAAGAACATCAAACAACCCCACAAGGCAGGTCTGAGCAAAACCCCCACTCCTAAAGGCTGGTCAATGCTGATACGAAAAAGTTATAAGCACAGCCCTGGTTTTTATACCTGGTCTTTTCATGCTGCCGTAGCTGTGACCATCCATATTCAGTCAGGTCTGAACTTGGTAAATCAACATGGGCTATAAACACTGCAGCTCAAAATAGCAGCTTGTTTGCATCTCCAAAAACTCTGTGCTTTTGTAGAAGAGTTCAGCCTAGGGCAGCCCCATAAAATACTCCACAGTTGATGAGTTAATGTGATGAGAGGCACAGCAAAAGCATGCTACGGCCATGGACACCCTCACCTCACAACCAAGACCATGGTGAAGCGTAAGTTTGCTTTGCAAACAAGCTAAAACACTATTAAGGTGTTTCCAGATCACGCTATGATAGCCACAGCCACAAGAGGAGACTTACAGCAATTTGTTTTTAAAAAACCCCAGTTTTCATTGTTCCCGTTGTGAAAAAGCATTAAAAAAGTCTTGCACTGTTGCAAATAAAGAGCAGTGAGCCAGCATAGCCACAGAACTGCCCAGGCTTCTTTTTTCAAGGGATCAGTGATTTACCTTTCTTATTTACACTGAAAAACAACAAGATTTCTAACTCTTATAATTATCTTTCAACACCATATAAGGCTGAGCACCTGATTCCACTGACTACAAAGCGGACCAAAGCACATGCTTCAGTCTATGCACATGACTAACTGTTCCAAGAAATCAGGGCCAAGGAAGTGTGTGATGTCTGCTGCAGGTGCTTCCACAGCATCATTTGCCCTCCAGCCTCCTTATCTGCTAACATGATTCACTTATTTTGCCACTGGACTGGTTGACCTATTAAAAATGTATCTGGACATACAGCTGTACCCTGTGATGTACAGTTAACTCTGTTCTGTCACATTGATTTAGGGAACAGAAATATGCTTATCTGGAAAGGTAAAAATCACAAGGCAGGAAAGGAACAGCTGGCAAGTCTTAAAGACAAAGGGGAGGCTCTCTTCAGACACTTTTCTTGTATAATTTATGCTGTAGACATTTTACTCTGTCTAATTGCTCCATTTCAATCTAATGTCAGTTAATCAATGACTTCTGCATAGCATGGAGGTGAACTCTGGATGCAGAACAAATGCATAAATTTGGTCTGCCTTTTTGCAGGCTCTACTTGCAGAGCTTCATCTTTCACATTTGCTTTTTAGAGTTGAAATTTCTTCTCTTTTGACTCATCCTCAAACACCCACACTCTCCCTCTTTTGAGTCAGTGTTTTTGTATTTTTAAATCATGATTACACTTCTGTAAAATGTAGATTTTTTGAAGAACCTCACCACTGCTTTTTACTATTATTGTTTTATTATCCTGCTATTTTTATTTGGAAGGTCTGCTTCTCAAGCCTACCCAGGTGCTAAGATCCCAGATGTATCATGAAACAAGCATTGTGACTTTCTGCCTGGCTTCCAAGGTCTTGTTTTCATGCCTTTCTTTCTCTTACTCAAGATATTCAACAGCACTTAAAATGAGAATATATTATCCCAAGAGCTTGGAGGAACCCACAGGATTTTTTTAATTTGCTAGGCTAATCTATAGAGCAGTTGGAAACAAAAAGCATTTAAAGATTATGCCATTTAACCCCATATGTAAAGGATCTAACTTGGCAGGGGCTACAGCTTTGTGGGATGAGGCCCATATTCTTCCATTACATTCACCATAACACTACATTTAAACAGACACATCCAAATTCACTTGCAGATATACTGAAGGAAGACACTGCACCTAGCCCTCAACCTCGCCCTATCAGAATGTGGCAAAAGTTACAGAATTTTTCACTGTTCCTGAGAAATTATAACTCTTAATTAAATGTGTTTAGAAATCTGTCTGAGCAGTAGCTTAACTGCCTGAGTGTGATTCTTGAAATCACTAGGCAGTTTTCCTCTGTCTTCCTCTGGAGGCTAGATCAAGCACAGTATGGACTGGACAACAGAAGATACTACAGGATATAAGAGAAACAGGTAGATGACACTGTTGTCCATATTTCTTCCAAATGGTGGGGGAAATGCAACATGAGGTGGGTTTTTTCTTCTGTTTCTTTAAATGGTCTACACATTTGACTTACCCTGCTTAGTATCCAAAAGAGTGCCACAGGTTTCTCAAGAGATGGATATTTATTGAGGAGAGGTATTTAGGGGAATGTTAACCTGATCCATTCTCCTACAAGTCGCTGTAGTGCTTCCCTCAAAATATTCCACAAGATTTGGATCAACTCATTGCCTAACACACTGTCCTGAAGAGAGCAAACAGACAAACCATCCAGCTTCTTTTCATCTCTCAATCTCCATTTCACCACTACCACACTGTCTTTTTTACCTTGACCCACTCAGGAAGCATGGACTCCCAAGAGGCTTATGTTCTGATTTATGAAATTCCTGAACAGTAACTTGGATTTGCATACAGAGTAGGTAGATACAAGGTCCAGGAGGTGAGCAAGCAGATCAGCACAGATTGACACAGAAACCCCTCAGCCAGACAAGAGACCAATGGAGACTACAAGCTCAACAGCAGCTCTGCATCAGCTCAAACTTCAGCCAGCTGCTTCCCCAGAGGAACAGCAGCTCTTGTCCCTATGTTTCTGGGGCTCAAAAAGTCTTGAAAACGAGATGTGGAAAACTAGCCTGTATTTACATGAACTGACTTGGACACAGCAATTGCTGTGGTATTTTAAATCTAGATTTTTTCTATTCTCTTAAGTTCAGCCCTCTAATATGAAATAGCAGATAGAGACATGGGGCGGGGCAGGTTCCTCCAGGTTAGGTAAACTCTATTAACAGACATTTACCTTGACTAATCCATGTCTTCTCCCAGCAGGACAGGGAAGCAGGAGCCAAGAGCAGTATCAGGGCCTATAGTCTACTGTCCCACAGCAGCTGACAAGAAGAGCTGCGCAACTTCAACCATGAGCCCCTAACATTAGGCAAGCTCACGATGATGACAGTTCCAGGGCCAAGTTTGGTGGTCAATCCACAGGTCATGGTCAGACACAGCCCAGAGATTGCCAGACAGGCCCATACCAACAGGACAGGTCTGCAACCAAGCCAGGAAGCTCATCCACAAGCTAGGGTCCATAGAGAAGCATGGCTGTAGAAGCTAGAGACCAGCACCCCTACAGCATTGTCTAAAGATAGGCTAGTGCCCCAGAGCTGAACTTAAATAGTGCTCCTGGCCCATGGGCGGGGTAGGCGGCCCCAAGGTGAGGCTGATCAGAGCCATTAACACCTATCAGTGCCTCAGGGCACCTGACACCTGATTTATTGTTTCGTTTCATTTCTGTGCACATTTACAGCAAAGGAGGGGTTTAGACTACATCATACAACATGCCTGAAAAAACAACAACAAAAAAACCCAAAACAAAACCCAGGTACTCTAGTGACATTGTTGACAGAGGCCTCTATTAAGAACACCAGCTGTGATACGAAGCCTCAGAGGGGATTTGAAGTTTTATCCAATATTTCCAAGTTGAACTCAGCATTCTGCTCGGGGACATACAACAGTGCACGATCAAAACCTCCTGTTCTTTACCACAACCAACTATTGTACTGCATCACTTTGTTGCTGGTACAAAAAATATTTAATATCAGTTTTGTAGTTGTAAATTACAGCTCTGAAACTTTCCATATGCTTTATCCAATAAACATCGAACTGTTATGTTCATTGTTCCAAAATAGGTGAAATTTGCCATAAAAGGTCTGATCAAGATCTCACTAACTTAAAAGTGCATTTTTCTTCAGCGTGAGCAGAATAGGACTACCTGGGGATATTTTTTTCATTGCCAAAAGAGAGAATCAGACCAATAATAGTTTGGCTCATCAGGCAGATGTATAATGTATTTTATCTGCATTTTTTGAGAAAACCCTGTGTCAGAACCGTGTGTTGTAGGTGGAATAAATTCACTGCTGTATAAAAATAGAAATCATTCTGACATTACATCTAAAACAAACATGGTCAACAATAAGGTTGTTTTAAAAACTACTGGGTTTGTGGTAATATTCCTGTTTGAATACACTATGATTAGTATTTTATTGATCTGAAAGTTCTTTGTACTTCAAAGGCTCTGATTACAATTTTCTCAAAATACAAGAAAAAAAATCTATTGTACCAATTATGTGAGCAATCTGAAGTCTGTAGTGTGTGTCTCCTTTACAGGACAAAACAGTAGCAAAGGAAATAAAAGCCAGTGTCAATCTTCGATGAAATTAACACAATTTAAAGCTGCTCCAGGCAAAACAATGAGATCTGTAATTTATCAGCACTGGATAACATCACCAGGGGAATTATTTAATGATTAACTACAGTGGAGCCTGGGGTGAGGCATGGTGGCTTATGGCTGCACTTGCAGTGTGTTCTGCCTCCGAGCCGACACAGCCATCCATTTCCACGGGAGAACAAACCCCATCGCAGGCTGTCACTAAGCCATAGCTGTCCCTCTGCATGGGACGAGTCCAGGGTGGGGGAAGTGCAGAGATCAGCTCTTCACCAGCTTTGCAAGTGTACAAGTGCTCTGGGCTGGCAACGAAAGTACTGATGTATTGGAACAGCTTTAAATACAAAACCAATAAAACCACTCACCATAGTAAGGGCAGAAGCTGCTGTCACTGATGCAGATTTTATCATCAACCCTTGCAGAAACAGTATTTCACACCCAGTATTTTTTGCTGTAAAGAACTGAAAAGGTGAAAGAGCTACATGCTAGTATTTAATATTGTAGTCAAAGTACTGGCAAATTACATTTTTGTGCTTCATGGAAGCAATCTGCTTCTGTGACTGAACAGATTTCTGTGGCAGAGCTTAATGACAGGGCTCAGAGTGACCGGGGGAAGCCACAGGGAGAGGTGCCACGTTTGTCAGCCTCCCGTGGGGCACAGAAACACAGACAGTGCTCCAGAGCTGGAGACCAACAACCTTTCTGTACCCTCGGAAATAAGGACAGCAGTATTAACTATTAAACTACTGGAGTCACAGACAGGCAAAACTGATGTAACCAAGAGCAGGCAGCCTTGGGAATGATCTCACTTCTTTTGCGAGCACACAGGCACACTGCCCTCTGCTCTCCCTGGCAAGCAGCTGGATGGCTCAGCCTTGGTGGCTGCTGCTGGGTGCTCCCATTTCAGCTTCTCCCTGCATGTTTCACTACAGCAGTGTGGGGAGGCTGAGCTGGCCCAGCAGTGTGGGACACCCACAACCAGCACCGTGTGGGCCATCCGTGCCCTGGCCGACGCTGGCACCATCTTGCTGCTGCCTTGGAGCACAGCGTCCCCAGGGGCTTGCGCGGAGGGCTCACCTCTGCTAGGCGAGGCAGAGAGGTCTGTCCCGAGGCTACCCGCACAGCAGCTGCTTGTGGGGGCAGCTGGTGTGGCATTTTTTGCCGCAGGTTAGATCACTGCAGACCTGCAAGGGATAAACTATAAGCAGAATTTGGGAAACTGAAAGAGGTGTTGGCTTTTCCATGTGGCTCAACTGCTCCCAGCTGAAGTCTGAGCTCCAGGCTTAGCCCTGGCAGTGCCACTGTGGTTTTGCTGCAGGGCCACCTGTGTTTGCCCGAGGCTGCTGGTTTGGTCCTGGCATCTCCCTCGTCAAAGAGCTTTAGGATGAGGATTCTGATTGTAGGTATGTGGGAGACTCCACCAGGACAGATTCACAAAGCTTTGGAGCAAGTGTATTTACTCTGCTGGGAGCAACACTCTGAAGCTACGCCTCTGCATAGCTTTCTATAGCAGATGAGCAAGGGAGACACCTAACTCCCATTATCATATTTCATAGCCTGAAGACAGTGGAAGTGTTGAGCCAGAAATACCCTAAATCAACTTCTGCATCAGGGTAATCTGTGGAGAGGGACCTGGGTGGACGACAGGTTGACCATGAGCCAGTAGAGTGCCCTGGCTGCCAAGAAGGCCAGTGGGATCCTGGGGTGCATTAAGAGGAGTGCGGCCAGTAGGTCATGGGAGTTCTCCTTCCCCTCTACACTGCCCTACTGAGGCCTCATCTGGATGGAGTACTGTGTCCAGTTCTGGGCTCCCCACTTCAAGAAAGATGAGGAGGTACTGGAGAGAGTCCAGTGGAGGGCTACGAGGATGACAAGGGGACTGAAGCATCTGTCCTATGAGGAAAGGCTGAGGGAGCTGGGCTTGTTCAGCCTGAAGAAGAGAAGGCTGAGAGGTGAACTTATAAATGCTTATAAATATCTGAAGGGTGGGTGTCAGAAGGATGGGGCCAAGCTCTTTTCAGTGGTGCCCAGTGACAGGACAAGGGGCAATGGGCACAAATTGAGGCACAGGAAGTTCCGTCTGAACATGAGGAAGAACTTCTTCCCTCTGAGGGTGACGGAGCACTG
>Ga0065711_1001145_pt1 | contig 47563 bp, 27 predicted proteins | sample Hoacrofraction12_FD_59098 | JGI IMG/M metagenome (GOLD analysis project Ga0065711, IMG submission 59098) | Hoatzin crop microbial communities from Cojedes, Venezuela - Epithelial fraction 12 v2 (version 2) | ecosystem: Host-associated > Birds > Digestive system > Esophagus > Crop | place...
CAGCAGTGTGCCCTGGCTGCCAAGAAGGCCAATGGCATTCTGGGATGCATCAAGAGGAGTGTGGCCAGCAGGTGGAGGGAGGTTCTCCTTCCCCTCTACACTGCCCTAGTGAGGCCTCATCTGGAGTACTCTGTCCAGTTCTGGGCTCCCCAATTCAACAAAGATGAAGAGCTACTGGAGAGAGTCCAGCGGAGGGCTACAAGGATGGTGAGGGGACTAGAACATCTCTCCTACGAGGAGAGGCTGAGGGAGCTGGGCTTGTTCAGCCTGAAGAAGAGAAGGCTGAGAGGGGACCTTACAAATGCTTACAAATATCTCAAGGGTGAGTGTCAGGAGGATGGGGCAAACTCTTTTCAGTGGTGCCCAGTGACAGGACAAGGGGCAATGGGCACAAACTGAAGCACAGGAAGTTCTGTCTGAATATGAGGAAGAATTTCTTCCCTCTGAGGATGACGGAGCAGTGGAACAGGCTGCCCAGGGAGGTTGTGGAGTCTCCTTCTCTGGAGATATTGAAGATCCACCTGGACAAGGTCCTGTGCAGCCTGCTGTAGGTGTCCCTGCTTTGGCAGGGGGGTTGGACTAGATGACCCACAGACATCCCTTCCAACCCCTACCATTCTGTGATTCTAGGTGCAGGGTGGCTGCAAAACAGGGGCTTTTGCTTCACCTCCACCCATCTTGCCCCTCTGCTTGAGTCCCACCATATAGCTCCCTATGGGGAGCCTTCAGGCAAGAGCTTTTGCTTTACAAAGCACCTTAATTCTGGGCCCAAGCTGGCTGTGTCACAAGACCAGAAAGCTAAGAAAGGCTGAAGTAGGTCAAAACTATTTTTACTGCTCTGTGATCCAAAGGTGATCTTTGTCTTATACAGGAGAGAACAAGTTTCAAGCTGTTCTATTTTGCTTCGGGTTTTTTTACATCCATCAGTAGCCTACGCTGCACCTCAGGGATCAGTGGGACACGGGACCATGGGTGCCATTCATCTCCCTTCCAGCAAAAGGACTTGAATCCACAGGGGAATAACTCAAGTCAGATCTCTCATGGTACAGAAACAGCCAAAGGCACTACAGAATATGTCCAAAATTACTCTTTTACATTGCATCAGCTGATTTCTTTACACACAGCTCCTAAAAAAAAACCTTATATATGAACTGAACTTTAAGTCAGCTTTCAATGTTACTGTCCATCACAGCCACATTTGCAAGTTCGGGGCTTTATTGAAGAGGACTTATAACTAGTTCTTCTAACCTGGAAGATAATTCTTGCCCTAGCAGCTACCAAGGCTACCCTGACTGACTAACTTTCATTTGCATCCTCCATTTATAACATCAAATTACTGATTCTAAATACTTGTTCCAGACAAATTGCTTATTTCCCACAGGGAGAAGAAAAACACAGAAAATAAAAGCAGTCATTCAGAGCATCTTCAGACATATTTTACCTTGAATCTGTCTTGTTCCAGGTTTTAATTTTTGTTCTTCCAAGGAAGAAATCTGTTTCCCTTTCAACATTTCTTTTCAGTTATACATATATCACAATAATTTAGCATACATTTCTCTAATCTTTTATTAATGTCTTCTCTTTTACTTAAATACCCATTAACATGAAATCATCACAGTAATTTTGATTGAATCTTCATATCACTGACGTACTGTTAATGAAAACAAGATTAGCATCTGAAGCTTTCAAGGGATGATTGCTGTACTGTTTGGATTCTTTCATGACAAGATAGGATCTCTAATTCTTTTAAAGGAGGAGAGAAAAAGCATCATGTGCTTCCGACCAGATCCTTCCACATTTCTTTATGTGCAGAGTCCCAAGTCAAGTGCACAACTCATAAGTTAGGGATTCAGTATCTAGGTGAAAAGTGTGCTCAGGTCATTGTCTGACATGCTGACCAGCATCTGTCTGAAATGCTGACCAGCATTACTTTATTATTTCTTAATTTTTTCCCACTTGATTTGTGTGTTTCCATTTGCCCCTTGTCTGCCATCTTGGTTTTAAACAGTCTGAGGACAGGGATTACCTCTTACGGAAACACAGCGACATATTTTATCTTCTAAAATTCCCCTTCTGAAACAAATTTCACCTTAATTTATCTGGAACCACATGCAACTTACACCCTTTCCAAAATGTTCTTCTCGACAAAAATAGTCCTCCATATGCCTTTGTTGATTTAGTTACCTGCTGTATTAAAAATAAGTTTCAACTGCCAGAACTCAGTCACTGACAGTGTGTTTGTGTTTATAGCGAAAACTTTCAAGATCCACTGAAAATCTCAAAGGCAGCCCTGAGAATGGCAAAAAATAACATTCCCAAAGTCCCTCCACCTTTGTTCTCTCATACTTAAATTGAGAATTGTACTGACGTGGCAGAACTACCATGCAAGAATTGAGTTCATCAGTACTTGTAAAATACTTCAGGACTCCAAAGCGAAATTCACTTAAAATACTGTTACCTTAAGAAATTATGACCTTTTATTGTCTGTTTCTATTATTCTCTCAGAATTAGAATAAGGCAGTTTTAATTCTTAAAGACATTTGGTGCATGAAGTGTTTTTTCACTGCCCTGTGCTGCATTACCGCCTTTGTCCCTTTCCTCACGAGGCGTGCGATCTGCTTGGATGCACAGATAAGGGCTAACATCACCTGCCCGAGAAGCGCGAAAGTGGAGAAGAAGAACTTGTCAGGGGCCATGTGCTGCTGTTCCTGGCAGTGCAGTGTCTGCATGAAGGAGCTCAGATGCTTTTGCTTTGAATGCAAATTGGGTCAGCTGCCGAAGCTGTCTCCTGATACCACTGCTTTGCAGCTGCTACTCCCTCCTGCTGTGTAGATTCAACTCCTTCAGATTTCAGTGGGGGAGGACCACTATCTCAGTCAGAGCAAAGGCCATCCTTAACCACCTCTTGCCCTTACCGTGATTGCCGCTGACCCTGCTTTTCTTTCTTAACTGTTAATGAGGACTGACCTGTTCTTTCCCTTGGGCAGGGTCTGATACTCCAAGCACAGTGTGTGCTGCCTCTGTGCTTTGCCTAGTTTAACATAGTTGATGATGTCATGTACTTACATGGCTTTGATACTCTTCTTCCACTGTTTAATTGAAAGAAAATTAGGTAAGGTTCAGTTTGTCCTCTATAGAATCTAAATGACTTGTATCCTGCGGTTAAAAAACACTGCTTTCGTTTGCTGAGCTTGTCTGTCTTCTGTGTTAATTATCAGGATGTCCACTTTACACACCCACCACTCTGGTCCTCAGCCTGAATATTCTTGCACATGCTGCTTACTGTAAGCATGTGAATAGTTCCGAAGCAAAAGCTTAAGTTTCACATGATTATAACGCAGGATTGGGGCTGTCTATAGATTACTAGAATGCTGTCTCATAGGAGTATGATGCCACTTAACTCCTCAGCATGCTCATCTGTACCTCATACCTCATTTTGCTTATGTGTAAATCAGACTCCATCTTACATGGTCCACATCACAGTGCTATCTTAGCAATATTGTTAGAAGTTTTATGCAGTGCGAGTAAAACATATGAGTCTCTAAATAGCATCACCTACTCCTTAGATATTTAGTAGAAAATTAGTTATTGTAACAACATCTGTGCAGAGTGGCATACTAAGGCAACTCCTGAGAACAGCTGAATGGTTAAATAAACTGTAAAGGTAGAGAACAGAAGAAAGCAGTCTGAGGAGCAATTGGTGAACATAAAATGAAAAAAAAAAAAGGCAATCTAGAAAGCAAATTCAAGTGTAGTTCAACTTTAGTCGACGGAAAAGAGGGAAAATTAAGAAACAGTAGGTTATTTATCTAGATTTTTGTTAGATCAAAGGCCTACATTTTAGTTTGTTTATTTTCTAAGGTCCTGTATAGTTGATAGAGAGCACTAACATTCGGGTGTAGCTCATGCATCCGTGAAATCAATGTCTAAAATATCACCCTTTTAACACCTTTGTCTCCCTCCATCAGTGGCTCAAGGAGGACATCCTAGTTCTTGTTACTCTTATAGCAATAATGACACAAGCTTCATCTTGCAAGGACTTCCCAGATTATCCTCACGACAAGTATTCATACAGGGCACACAAGGACCTGCTAATGAGCTGGGGAAAAACCAGATGTGATTAAAATGGAAGGAAAGAAAATAAAGATACTACTGGGGCTTTTGTTATTTTTCAGAAGGGTGGTGACTGTGCTGAGTATTTATGGAGAGAGTCAACATCCAAGAATATGATTTACAAAATATTTCCACAAAATTTTTTTTTTTTTAATTTCCAGTCCTAGATCCAAAATGTGAATGATTTCACAAAAACTGTGGTATCTTCTTATTTGATCACTTTTTGCATTAGACTTCACTCAGAAAAATGGTGCAGCCAGTAAGAAAATAGAGTTCACAGATCACATTGCCTGGCTTGTAAAACACGGGAGAAGAAACCAGCCATTGGAGATGTAGCTCAAAGCTCACATCCCGATAACTACGACAGCCTTTAAACTACCTTTAAATCTGTTGTGGTTTTGCCTCAATTTGCAACAAAGGACTACACAGTTACTTTTTTACTCCTTCCCCCTCCCCGGTGGGATGGGGAGAAGAATCAGTTTAACATAATGGCAAAGGGAGAAGAAAACAACAATCAATAATGCTGATAAAAAGCATATACAACATGCACTGTTCTCACCACCCGGTGCTCAGCTTGCTCCTGAGTAGCAAAAGCCCCTCCTTCAGCCAACTCCCCACTTAAATACTGAGCACGACATCACAGGGTATAGAATATCCCATTTGACTAGCTGTTTGGGTCAGCCCAACCAGCTTCTTGTGAAAATTAACTCGATCCCAGCTGAACCCAGGACAGTATCCTTCCAATCTGGGGATGTTCTGTTACGTGAATAAATGACATCACCTAGATAAAGCCTGAGAAATCAAGCTTGGCCTGAGAATTCCAGATAGCCCTGAGAATTAAAGCTGGAAATTCACTGATTGTCTAAGGTCAGCAGCAATGTTCAAAGTCCCCTCAGCAGAGGTGCTGTATCCTTCCTCAACATGGTCTCTTGCCTTATCCTTGCCAAGTTCCAAGCTCCCAGGCAATGTTAGGAGTCTCTTGCATCTTCGTTACTTTGTGCTGGAAGATTCGTCTCCCAGCAGAGCCCCTCCACAGCCTGTGCCGGGGGCCTGGAGGCAGGGCACTTCTCTATAGATTAAAGACGCTGACTCTAACCTGGAGGCACCAAGTGCCTGAATGTCTCCCAAGAGGTGTGCCTCTAACTGGAGAGGAGAGCCCAAGGCACAGCAGATGCCTGCAGTGCGCTGTGAGACCTCCACCTTCATGCAGGGTGGCTTTGGTGGTAGGGAGGCACAGTGTGGCAGGCACAGACTGGCAGGCTCTGGGGCTGTTTCTGCGGCTCTCATCAAACAAGGGGAAAGGAGATACACTGAGTTTGATGCTAAGCTCTCCCTTTGAGAGCAGCTGAGCAGTGACGGCAAGCTGGAAGCGGGAGCAGCCCTGTGTGGCTCAGAGGTGATGGAAACGGTCAGCATTGGCTCGCACAGCACATTTAAACTATTTTCTTCCTTGACACTCTTTCTACATTTAGATGTTCCAATTTCCTGTAATCTTCACACAGGCGTATGTGGACAAGTAAACAGATTGTTTTGAACCAAATAGCTGTGCTAATTTATAGCACTGTTTAAAGCAAAGCTTGAACACCCTCTTAACTCCACGCAGGGACTGGATGTACTAGCAGGTACAAACGGGTACATATCTCCCTTCAAATTAAAACATCCACACCAAGCAGCAGACTGGCCAGCAGACAGGTTTGTGGCCGTTTGACTCCTCCTGGGTCTATGCACAGAGGCAGTCAGGGTCCCGAGGACAGCCGTCCCCAGGGAGGGGACAGACCCCTCCCCGGCTTCACAGTACCCTGCTTGGTCATTGTAGCACCGCTGAGTGAACTATAACGATGTCCCATTTCTTGAGTGGCCCCTGGGGTTGCTGGGGCTCACAGGGGGATTCAGGTGGTGCTGGGGGGCTGCGTCTCTCAAGGCGGAGGGTTTCCAGCTTCCCACACCGTGGGGCTTGCAGGGCCTTGTCACTCCACGTTTTTCCCTCATCTTCTGCCCTGTCTCCTTGGCAAGGCAATGAACACTTTCTTGTCCAGAGTCTGTGCTCTAGGCCAGAGCATTAACAGTCCACAACAGAAGATAAAATGGATGCTTCACAGGCTGGAGCTCCCAAGTTCTCACAACAGTTTATACTCCACAATTGAGGCCAGAGCAAATTAAAGGGTTCTGGGAAATGTCCTAAAACCACAGAGCAGGTAAAACTGGTTTGGAATTTGGGGAATCCTTGTGGCCAAGGTCACCCTGCTGTTTACATAGCAATTCCGCCTTTTTGTGACATAAGGCACAATCTCAAATGCATTGTTTTTCTATAAATTCTTCTTCCTGTTTGGAAAGCATTTCAGGGACCCCAAACATTTTACTAAATGAAAAGCATAAGAAGTGGAAAGCCATTATCCCCTTGTGAACTGGTCTGGAAAAATATGCATATGAAATAAGTCTATGGAGGAAGCTGGAGGAGGTTGCAGTCAAGATCAAGTAATATTTTTTCTCAGTTTGGGTTTTGTTGTCATTACATTTCGAGTTTATTCTCCTTTGCAATTTTCACATCTGAGATTAGATCTTCTAAAAACACCCCTGAATTTCTACATCATGCTTCACTGAACATTTCTACAAGGAGCCAAGGAACAATATTACAATTGCATTTCTAACTGTCTAATGGCACATGAGAGATTTGCCTGTATTTACCACTGCGCTATGACCTGACTGCCCCTGACCTGAAAAAATCTTCAGAGAAAAGTCCAGTTATTCTCCTTGATAGGTAAACAGCACTTCGAAAAACAAGTTCTAGGTTTCCCCTGCGTCTATTCCTAGGTTATCAAGTCAAGTATTTTAAAAACAAACCAGCCTACAATAAAAATATACATATATATGTGCAGCTGTTTCTTGCAAGGAACCACTCAGGAATGATACGCCTGCAAGCTGTATACTGAAAACAGGCAATGTGGATAAGTCCCTAAGTTGACAAAACCCAAAAATATTAGATAGGATGGAAATTTAAAAAAAAAAAAAGAGAGAGAGGGATAAATAAAAAAAAGGAAACTGGTGGCTTGTTCCAGGGCTGCCAAGAACATTTTGGAGCCTTAAGAACATGCACCGCCCTGCTTGGCGGAGTGTTGTTTCTGTCTCGTCCACTGAGTGATTTCTTGTCTTCCCCACAGCTTCCTTCAGCTGCCTGCGAGTAACCTGCTCTCTGCTCATTGTATCTGTTCCCTGGGGGTGGGCCTTAACGTTTGGTTCTCCACCTTTTCTCTCCTTGGTGTAAAATCTTCCTGGTTTGCAAATGCCAGGTGCTGATAGATCATTGCCCTCTTTGTGCTCTCATCCCCATGAGATGCTTCTCCATCCTCCCCACTCTTCACCCCAACTAAGTCAACCCTTTTCAAATGTTTTCCTTTGTGGCTGAAAATGCTACAGTTCTGGTGTGATACATTAAGAGTATTGGTGAATACAGACGCTCGGGGCAATCCTCATCTATCTTCCTGCTTCATCACTGAAAACCAGTCCAGCAGTTAAGGAAAAAATGATCTTTTCTTTTTACTTTAGTAGGAGTACCAACAAATCCCTTGGGCTGTAGCTAGTCCTCTGACTTCAACAAAAGCAGGATACTGGTCATCATTCTTCATCGATGTTTTCGAAATCCAGTTCATTCTAACTAGGAGTGTTACAGTGAATTACAGCACTGATAACAGATTTATTTGTGCTTTTTCTTGCTCACAAGAGGACCGCATATTCCCAGAAATGCTTATATAGTCCCACGATTACGTCTGTAAAATCTCTACCATACTTCATTAATGAATTTGTATTGCTTAAACACAAATGAGCATGCATATGCCAGACAACATTGTGCAGTGAGTTCTGTGCATCCAGGACATGTTAAACTCCAAAGTTTTTGGGCTATTCATTTCTGCGTGTGCAGTGTTTTCCATTTGGGATTTCCAGATGTCTGGAGCCTGGCCAAAGCTACTCACTCCTTCATCAGGGCTGCCAGACATCTGGAAATTCCAGACAAGTGGACAACATTTCTGAGGTGAAAAAGAGAACATATGCAGAAACCCAGATGTATATATGTAACTTATCCAGAAGCTCTAGACAAGGTGAGGATACTTTCAGTGCAATAAAAAAGAAAGCATTAAAAAAAGGTTCTCCTCCCCTCTGGTCTGCCCTAGTGAGGCCCCATCTGGAGTACTGTGTCCAGTTCTGGGCTCCCACTTCAAGAAAGATGTGGAGCTACTGGAGAGAGTCCAGCAGAGGGCTACGAGGGGACTGGAGCATCTCTCCTATGAGGAAAGGCTGAGGGAGCTGGGCTTGTTTAGCCTGGAGAAGACTGAAACAGGATCTTACAAATGCCTACAAATATCTTAAGGGTGGGTGTTAAGAGGATGGGGCCAGACTCTTTTCAGTGGTGTCCAGTGACAGGACAAGGGGCAATGGGCACAAACTGAAGCATAGGAAGTTCCAGCTGAACATGAGAATTGCATTTACTCCCTACGACAATACTGGCCTTAAAACATGTGAGTGATATCTTTCAGTGAAAGGTGGTGTTGAAATGCAAAATATTTGTACTAATAAATGGTCAGCATTCATTACTAGTATAATCATCACACTCTAAGTAAAAAGGAACTGAGGTTTAAGTCCCACAATTAAGGTTTTTATAGTATTAAGATGTAAAGGAAATGGACTCCGAGGAAATTTAATCTGTGTGCGATAAAGTTGTCTAGCTGATGAGTTGATGGAAATAATGGATTCCAAAGCAGGCTTCAAATGGATTTCAGATGGACTGAAATAATGTTAAAAAAGGGGGGGAAAAAGTCTGTATTATCCAAGAATACACGTAATCTATAATTTAATGCATAATAGCTGCTCTAACCAAGACATTACCCTGCCACAATCTGACTCATTATTGTGTAAAAATGAGTACCTTGAAAACGCTAAATGCTATATGAAATCAAGTAGTATTTACATTTTGAGTGGGAAAATTTTCAGAGAGAAAAAGTTTCTCTCCAGATCTTTACTAGATCACACATCTGACCATGTTATAGAAAAGAAAGATAATAATTGTGCCTGCATAATGCCAGTGAAAAAAAAAAAATCTGAGCTGCTTTATGGCAGTTTTGATTTTCAGGAATTAACAGCCTCCCTCTCAATCTACAAGTAAAAGCCTATGTCCTGCTAATCCGTATTCACTTGAGAAAGCAGATAGGATTGCTAGAATGAGTAAGAACTTGAATCAGTAGGTTCTTTGACAGATTATAACATTTTAAAATTCATTTTGAATGATCTTTCCGTGTAACTCATAGTTTTGGGAAGTGAAATGCATTTTCTATCCATTGCTTATTTCTCACTGAAAAATTGTTCTTTATGAACAGCAATTTTCTTTCTATTTAGAATGAAACATAGAGATCAGATGAAAAAAAATTTAGTTCTTTGTTGGAGAAATCCCAATTGTCACACTCAGTTATTAGTTTTAGGGGAAAAGATGAACTTTTAATTGCAATTCTTGACACATTAATTTACAATATTATTTTCTGTAGAAGCCTACAGATCCTATACAATAAAGGAAAAGTTTAATTTGTTTTCTTATAGATGTTAAAACCTATTTGTAAAAATGTTTTCCTGAAGGTCATATCTTGTCCTCAACCTAATTCAAGCAGTTTGAAATGTTTCCTCCCAAACTGCCTCTCTTCACACTTCTATTGAGCCATTTATCTGTCTGAAAAACATGGTGGCTTTGACAATAGAAGACTATATTTCTTGTTCCTTGTTCTGTTGAGTGATATTGATTATGGCATTTGGAAGAAAAGTGCTCCTTTATCCCTCATAATTCTTTTATCTCATATATTTTCTCAGATTCTGTCTTTGGATGTGTCCACGCAACATAATGAAGTTCCTTGGAAGTATATGCAAGCTACCTTGGGCACCAAAAGCAGTGTAGCAACAATAACACAGAAATCTATCTAGGTTAATTAACCCAGCTAAGAAGATACGTAGGTGGAGCATCACGCTGATACTGCAGTCTTTATTGCACTAGAACTAGGTTGCAGGGTATCTCTGAACAATAATACAGCCTTGTCCTTCAACACTGGCAGTGTCAGAGGCTGCAAAGAGACAAAACCTTCGGCATCTTAAGCAGGAAGATGAGGTTGGAGCTCTGAGGGGCAGAAGACTTGCATAGCGAGGCCCTTGGTCTGCCTTGGCTGTCAAGTCCACTGCCACAATTAGTGCCTGACAAGGGCTGATGAAGACTGAAAGTAGCTGTCTGTGAGGGATACTGGAAGACAAAAAGTGTGTTCACGACACTAGGCCAGGGTTATGAAAATCAAATCTTACAATATATGAAGAATATCAGCATGTCAGAAACCATTTGGTTTCCCAGAGGTCTACTCTGAAGGATGCCGTTCTGCATACAAAGTCCAAGTCTTTTGTTGCTAATAGTGACTACAGTAATTGTGTTGCTCTTGAAGTCAAATGGTTCCAGGATGCCAATTCCTCTGTGGGACTATCATTTTGGCTACTCTGTCTCACGCTAGTCCAAGAAGAGAAGGAAAAGGATAAGCCTTTCATCGCATCTTGAATTTCACTGGTCACCATCAGCATATACCTGTTTGTTTTCAGTCTTGTACAGTACAGGAAGAGTCTCTTCCCTTCTTTCCCCAGAAGAGGTTGTTGGCACTGCTAGTGATGACCACTACACTAAAGTCAGCAAATACTTTGCTATATTAGATATCTTTGTTAAAGCCATCTCTAATGTTAGCTCCATGACTTGAAGTTACCTGGCCTTGGGAAGAAGGCAGTGTTCATGAAAAGTCCATTTGTCAGAATTCAACTTGCTAAGACACATATTAGTACTACCGTGCATGTAATATAAAAAGATAAAGTAAACAGTTAAAACACAAAGGTAGGAACTCTTATGCTTGCTGAACCTTGTGCTGATGTTTCCTTTCCTGACACTTCTAACAGTGCAATTATTCTATTGCTTTGAGAGTGGCAGGAAGCTCGACTCACGCACTTCAAGTCAAATATTTTCTTTGACCTCTCTAAAATTTATTTAGGTGGACATATAATTACTTACACCTGATTTCATTTTACTCTGCATGGAAAATTTGCAAACAGTCCGAGTTCAATCTGGAAGAAATTCAAAGTAAAAAACTTCTCCCCAAAACAAAACAACAACGTTGTTCAATCTTTTTTAAATTAGCTTAGTCTCTGTAATGGCTGATAGGATACACACATGCAGCCAAAAATAGTCTGTAGACGCAAACAGATTCATAATGTGCCCATACTTTTATGAATGGCTACAAATGAAACTAATTCAGTGGCTTTGATTTGTTCTGTAGAATCTCAGATGGAATCATGAAAAAGAAAATATTGAGGGTTTGTTACATTTGTATGCAAGAACAGATCCTGTAGCATATTTGGGCTAATGGATAAAGTGATGGAAGTGCATATTTGCTGATAAATAGATTGGAAGCAGAAGTCTTTCTCCATATAAACCATCTGTATGGATTGCTCCAACTCAAGACTCGAAATGACTGCAAAAGAAATTATTTTATATTAAAAAACAATTGTTGCTCAATAAGATGTTGGAATATTCAGGAATTATACAGGTCCTTTTGCAACAAAGATGGGGCATTTAGTAAAGTATGATGGTGTTTACTGCAGGTCTGGCTATTAAACAAACTTCCATTTGCAGTAGGGACACTACTGTTACAGCCAAAACAGAATTTATTTAACAGAAGTCCACCAGAGAATCACCACTAGTGGTTCATTTGTCTTCCCTTTGGAGAGAAACGCAGTTCAGAAAATATGTCTTCTTAGACAAATTAAAATAGATGTACCTTGCAATGGCATTGGCTGGAGTTGGACTTGTTATGCAGTGGGCACGTGCTAACTGCAATTTTACATAGATTGTTGAGACCAAAATTATTTCTAGCAAGAACCTGGTTCAGAAGTGACATTTTAAGCAACTCAGGGATCTCTGTACTGATGAGCTGATCAGGGCATATCTAGAACAGACAGACAAGACCATGCAAGAGAAGCTGTTTATGTTGTCATATTACAGACAGCCACAATTCCTGATTCGTTAATCACCTGAGGTCAGACCCGGTGAATCTTGGGAACCTCTCAGAGGGCTTCGAAACCACATCCTAGATATTACACAGTGAAATTTACCTGTTAAACTTTTCCTGTAGCTCCCAGGAGTGCTATTAAAATTGACTTCGAGTTATAGTGTAGCTATGAAATACTGTCCAGAAAGTGAGTTGGCAGCATACGCATTTACAGATAGTTTTTGAATGAACACAGCTGTATTGCTAAGTGCTTCATAGCTACAGTAGTTCAAACATTTACGCTGCCTAATCAGATTCAAGATGAAGGCAAATGCCTCACATTCTAAACTGATTTGTTATCAGAACTATTTAACAGGCTTTAGAAATTTTCTGCCTAGTATTTACATATTTTATGTGGCATTCATTTTTAACCCTGGCAAAAATCTTTGTCATCCATAAATTTATCCAGTCTTTCGTAGATTTGACACAGATTGAAATGTCATATAGAAGTAAAGAATAAGAACAAGCAAGATACCTAACATTGCTGACTGGTCACCAACAGCCCCACTAACTGCTGCTGATCCTGAGCATCATGAGACACTTGTAGCTAAGTAAGACACCAGCTGAGCCTGTGTGAATGAAGTAACTCACAGAAACTATGGTCTCTGAAAGGAAACACCTGTACCAAAACTCTTTAACCCAGTAGTCACCTATCCTGGCCTGAGTCTTGCCTAATCAAAGTAAAGGGAGATGGCAGATCCCAGAAATTTGGAAAGGTGGATACAGGGTGAGAAATGTCTCCATGCAACCTTCAGCAGAGCCAGACTTTTTTGCGGAGGTGAAGCTTTATGTTCAATCGTGGTGTAACCACTGGGTGACAAAGGCTTACAGTGGGAGTACAGACACAATGAGTGAAGTGTAAATAAGTGTTTTACAGAATTAAGGAGAAGTAGAAGGACTGGCTTTTGAGGAGTGAGGCAAAAGGAAGACGAAGAAGGGTATAGTGGTTATAGTGAAAAGTAAGGAGGGAGGAAGAAGAAAAAAGAAGAGAAGACTAAAATAATGAGAAAGAACGGGATACCAAAACCAGGGAGATAGATGTTTTCATTTCATTTGATGCAATATAGAATAAGAAAAGTGTTCTTCTTTCCTATTGATTTATCATGCTCTATTTCTATGACCTGAATCAATACCATTTATATCTCACTTTTTCAAAAGGATCTCTGACATATAATTTCACTTGGGATTACGGTGCATCTGGTAAATCAAGAAAAAAAGGTATACAGGTTTTTGTGGGCTGTTGGGAATAGCTTGTGTAGACCACATGTCAGCTACATGGCTAAGCTGGATGTACCCAAGGGAAGGACCTGAAAAAAAGGCACCAAAGGACTAGAGTAAAGCAGGTGAGCAGAGAGGTGAGTCTGGAGGAGGCTGCATGTGCAAAAACAGTTGGTGTGCTTTTCCTTAATCCGAGATGATTCCTGAACCATATCAGGATACGGAAGATTAACAAAGCTACTAGCCAGCCTGTTGATATAGCTCCTGCTCAGGAGTGAAATCCCTCATCAAACCAAAGCATTTAGAAAAGCTCCTACAATTTATTCTGTGTCTGTAACATTTGGACACTGATTAAACAACATGATCAAACAGGATGATCAGTATCCAGTTATACGGACCAGTATTTTCAAAAATTAAATCACTCTGATTCACAGCAGATGAACTTGTGATGTAAGCTGCAGAAATGAGCACTGGTGAAGAGCCTAGGACATACACATGGGCTCCAGTAGCAACATCTGAAATACTACATCATCAACTAGAGCTGAAATATTTTTTTTAATGTACTCCTAGTAAGAGCCAAAAGGTAATATACATCTGAAAAGGTACTTATTTTCTTTTACTTTAAAGCACTACAGTCATTGCACTGGTGTGTAAGAAACAATTGTTAGGAAACAAATTTTTTACTGAACATTTATGTCAAGGAATTTTGAGGATGCAGATTACTCCTGTGTATTTATCAGACCAGAGTCCACAATGCAGAGCCAACTGTGCTGGAATGATTTATCTTCACTCCTGAAATCTGTATGATACTTTGCACCTGTGTGCATGCATGTGTGTGCACACATGTGTGGAAGGGCCCTCTCATCACCCCCTTCCTGTTTTCAGAGGCTTTCCATGTACATCTGTAAGAAGAAGCTGAAGGCAGAATTCCTTCAGGAAGGCTAACCTGCTGTGGAAGCCACTTGTAAGCTGCTTTGTTTGACAGGGCTCTCAAGACACTTTTAAAATGTGTTCTAATATTTTATTTGATTTTTCACGCAGGGTTGGAAGAAGAGAAGGTCTTACTATGAATAAATGAAGACTGTCTTCAGTTGTTACATGGTGCATGTTTTGCATTTTTAAGGTTTTGCATGGGCTCCTAGGAGCTGCAATCTATTATCAAACCTGCTCCTCGTATAAACGAGTTCTTTAACGTCTCTGGATGATGTGGGCACACAGAGCTCCTGTGCCTTTGATGTCAGTGCCTTTGGGTACTGTGAAATAGCCTTGGTTTAGGGTTTCCTTCTAGCAGGGATTAAGTAGGATTTCACGCATCCAGTTCTGTGACTGGAGTTTTCCAGATGACTGGTTGCACATTCAAATGTTCAGTGCAATTATTTCAGCCTGCAATTTGTACTGTGCAACATTTCTGTTAAGTTTAGGTGCAGAGGTCTACAGATGTAAGTATCATCCTCGGTGTAGTAAAGTATACTAGAATACGTTTGTACAGAAATTTATAGTTAAGTATGCAAAACAAGGATCTTTTCCTATTTTGATATAGATAACTTTGCCTCTTCTGCTCCTCTGTGCTCTAGGGAATATGTCTGTTGATGTGGCACAGGTTGAATCAAGACTATCTCTATTATTCATGCTACTAACTGGAACTGGTGGGAAAACAAGAGGACATTCTTCATTCTATTTAACTTTGTGTTGAAAGTAACAGAAGCTGAAAATCATCTAAAGGCTAACAGTTCACAGTCTGAGTTTTCATGTAGAGGTTTTGTTTTCCGACTAAATTCAAAAGTCTTCTTGGGCAGCACAGACTGACTAATGTCTTGACTCAGTCAATGAAAAAAATCTTCAGCAGGTACATTTTCAGTAAGGTGTGATTTGTCCATGCATTTGAGATCAGTACGCATGAAATGGTTCTTGTACCTCACCACATCCTGTCTTCAAATGCCGACTTTAAGGAACTGAGCAAAATAGTAAGTTTGGGGATCTGATCCTCTGCTTTTGCACATACGTAAGTGGTCTTACTTCAGGTTTCATTCACCTGTGTGAAACAGGCTGCCTAGGCCACACCGCACTGCATGATGAATATTTTATGACGTATTGATGATTTCAGTTAGATATAATTGACATTTTAATAAAAAACCCATCAGAGAAAATCCAAAGCCTGAGCAGAAACAGATCTTTTTTGTGCTTATCCTGAAAGACATAGAGGAGTGTTTTAACAAAATTATTTGAACATGCACAATAATTGACCAGTACTTTTGTACAACATAAGTTTCAGTGAAGGTAATGATTTCTCTGTGCCTGTACATTACTTATGTTTCCTTGTATGTGTGCCTTCTGTACATATATTATTTTGTCTTAAGCACTTAATAGGTGCTGATCTTTAATAATTAAAGGTTCACTCAATAATTTACACATGCAAGACATCGAAGGATTCACTTAGGGTATTTAATATGTTCTTAGAATAGAACAGGTGAAGTTCAAACAATTATAGTTTTAACATTTGGCATTCCTTCATGGAGAAATGATTCCAGTCCTTTCTCTTCCTCCCCCTTTGCCTTTGTCTTACTGCTGTATGATACTGTGAAGGTTAAGTGGCTATTGCAATATGGAGCCCATCCTCAGCACTGCCCAAAGAAAGCTTCCAGCTAAATGCTACATAACAAGCACACTCAAAATGTAATAAACCCATCTGTGGGCATAATGATGGACAGCCTAATAACTCTCTTCAGTATCGCCTAATATTTTCACCCAGACTGTTACTCAGGCATGTCTTACTTGGTATTAGAGATAGCAACTGGTTCCAAATATTTCCTGGAGAGACATTGAATGACTTTCCTGTAGCAAATTTTTACTAACTGTTACAGATTTGCAGTGTATGCAAGTTTACCTGCCATTAATTCTTTTTAGAAAGAGGAAAATACTCAGTATTCTTTCAGAGTGTAATTGGAGGAGCCCTAATTTATGACTGAGGAAAAAAAAGATCAGCCTACATTATAATGCACAAGACTAGATTCCACTCAATTATGCTGATATAAATCCACTGTAATTCCATTAGTCAATGAACTTTTTCCAGATTAATGCCAAAGTGACTGAAATTCAAATGCTTCCCATAATTTCTGTTGTCATCTTGAAGCAAAAGGCAAAGTCTTTTGGTCTTTTTCTTTCTCCTCAGTCAGTTTTTAAGAAGGGACTTACAGAATGGTAGGCAAAGATGAAAAGTACATCTCCACAGGGATTTTTTATTACACGAAGGCAAATTTTTTGGCTCCCTATACAAGAACATGGAAATACTGCATTTCTACAGTTTTTGACAGGGAACGGGATAAAATCGCCTATCTTCTGCTAGAGAGACCTGAGCAGAGCACTGCAGACACGCTCGTCAGGCTGGGGGTATTCCCAGTGGGCACAGAGCATGCCTTCAATTCGCTCTGCTGTTTCCATTATGTAAATACGTATGCTTGGCCTTTTTCCAGGTGTAATTATGCAGTATCACTACTACTGCTTTCTACATGTACCCACAGCTGACCAGGCACCAAAGCCTGATGATTCCAGGCCTTTTTCCAGATACCCATCCATTAATTAGATGTTTGCCACACTTTTCTAAACCAGTTACCCAGCAGCTGTCCAAATATTTTTTTCTAAATCAATTATAAGCAATAAAAAGTAGGTGAGATTATGGCTGTGTTTCAATTATGATGAATAATTCCTTCAATATGACAGGAGATTTAGTCTTGAAAAACTGAAAAGTACTGTTATAGATAGAAATGCTATATTGCCATTACTGTGAAGAGGTACATGACATTCTACTGCCTAAGGAGAAGAACTTGAAAAATGGGGAAATATCTCCTAAGAATATTTTCAATGTAGTTATCGTATAAAAATTTATTTTATCAAAGTGTATCTGTCTGAAAGGACTTCTCCAATAGCAAGCATGCCTCAGCAATCCATACCAGAAAGTGTATGTACACATTTAGAAATTTCAAGAACCTCTGCAATGTAGTAAGTATAGCTGGAGCAAAATGTAGTGTCATGCTTGAAGCTACATGTTTAAGTCTTCCTCAGTCACACGCTTTTAGAAGGAAAAAGGACCCTTTAAAACAGACTTTTACAGTATATCTAAATTATGTAAAATGAATGCTCAAACTGGCTGCATTCTTCATGGCAATCATGCATTACTGTTTCAGGCAGTCATATGAATTTTAACTTCTATTGTTCACTTGTGCACAGTTTCCTGAGGTGAGCTCATTCGGAGTTGAGGTTAGAAGCACAATCACATAAGATTGCTTTGAAAAAATCTGGTCAAAACTTTCTGAATTGATTATTGCCGTGAAAACTTGAAGGCAGTCGGTTCAGTTCCTGTTCGGTTCTCTGTATGCTGTGAAGGAGAGAAATCTCTTTGCCTTATAATCAAAACCATTGGGCCAGACGCTGTCACTGCGCAATATCAAGCATAGAAGTAACATGCTTCAAATGGTGAGACCGTGTATCTGTTCTTGAAACGGATGGACTTCCACATTTGATATGGAAATAGGAGAATAATATCAGGTACCTGCATCTTCTTATGCTATTTGCATTAATGCTTACGCAGCCTGCCTCCTCCACGGAAAGAGAGTACACACAGAAGTAACAGTAAAGTCGATAGGAATAGGTAGGTGCCTCAGGGTGCTCATTCATTCAGGTTTTCTAGACTGATCTTTAAAACATGCTTCATCTTCACCTTGAGAGATCTGACATTTGTTAAGACTTCTTCCCTCCCAGCTGACTTTAATTGGAAATCATTTCAATTTTAAGTACACTGATACTGATGAAAATATTATGAAGCATAAAATTCAAGCTGAAACAAAGAATGGCTTTAGAAATCTACTCTCTATACAGAAATTATACCACTTCAATTCCGTCATTTCTATTAGACCTGATTTCTGCAAGTTTGTTTTTTTTATTTTTAACTCCTCCGGAATGATGAAATGATATGTTGTTGAGCTTCAAAGCTATGCAGCCGTGCCAGCACGCAGAGCGGACGCTTTGTAGATAAGAAAGTGTTGCCTAAGCAGTGATTGGGAAGATATTTATAATATGCAGAATCAGTTACTGGCACCAGAATTCACTCCCTTTTGCTCAGCATGCTTTCTCTGTTATTATATGTGATTCTTGCTAGAAAGCCTGGCTAGCTTGAGTCCACGGTGTAAACTAACTCAGTAATGGGCCAGTGGTCATTCTGCTCGCTGACATGGAACACAGCTTAATTTTCCCAAAGAAGCTGTTGTCACTGACACAGAATGGCATTCACCTGACATCTGCACCTTAGGAGTTCATATTTCTATTCGTGTTCTGAAATTAACAGCCCATATCACAGGCATGCGAATGGAGAGTCCTGGGTTCAAACTCATGTGTAATAAGGTTTGTAAAATTCCTTTCCAGGCAGAAAACTGATAGATAGCTTGGGGGGTTTTATGACTTCTGACCTTTTCTAAACACGCAAGGAGTGTTTCATTGCTGTATATTTAGAATATCTTGTTACCGGAACTTTTTGGGGTTTTGACTTCCAGATGAATGTCTGAGAAATGTGAAAGTAGGACTGTAAACAGTAAAAAAGTGAAAGGAAGGATTTTGCTTTGTATTTGTGTAACATTTAGGTTTTGGTTTCTTTTCATTTTAGTGTTCTATCTAAATTATACTTTGCAAGCAGTAAAGAGATCAATACCATAGTGTGTGCTTAAGCATGAAAACTTCTTATTTAGGAAAGAAAATGGTCTTGTTGCTGACACAGAAACGAAAGTCATTGACAACTTATACATAAGAGCATCAGAAAAAGAATCTTCATCATTTTCAACCAGTAAATAGCAGGGCTTTATGTTAATTTTAGTCATTATGGCCAAGAGAAACAGATAGAGCATCACAGCAGCATTTCTTGCCTTCATCTCCTGACATGTGAAATGAGGGCGAGGTTACAGCCATATCTATCTAAGGTAACATTTCATAGCAAAGTATAATGCCTTTACTACAGGACAAGTTGCAATCATGGAGCAGTTGCTCTGATATTCTGGTTGTGCTAGCACTTTCCTACAGAGTTAGAAGGAATCAGGTGAGAAAAGGGACAGAAGTGCACCCTCACGCCTTCGCCCTCTTTATTCCTTGAACTCCTATTAAAATTTCACTACAAAGCAAAGCAGACCGCAAGGTGTAGAAGGGCCCCCAAGGATTTTATTTTCCATACTAAACTGTACTGCTCCTAATCTCTTCACAGTCTGAGACTCTGGTGATTGATAAGCCCTCAGTGATACCAGTCAGTGATGCTTAATGGGGCATACAGCTGACCAAGTGAGCTGTGAAGCTCTCCCTAAGAGGTTTCCAGCTGGGAAGAAATTCTTGTCAACCTCAAGCTACTATCTCAGTTTACAGATTAATTTCATTTGGACTGCTGTCACACCACATTAGGTCTCTGAACATTTCTGATGGTAGCAAAATGCAGATTCGTGCCGTAAAAATGACACAGAAAGATATGGATTTTCTGTTATTCACGACTCAAATATAATCATTGCATAAAGAAAATAATTCCCCCAAATTGCCTGACTGGTAGCCTTAAACCCCTAACTCAGGACCTTAAAGCATATGGCTTTCTGCAAGAGACAGTGGGTGTCCTCGCTGCCAGCAGCTGCTCTGATCTGAATCCAGCTGTGGTGGTGGGAAAAGTGGAAGTGTCACTTACCCTCATGTCACTTCTCACTGTTCCTCTATGGGAAATTGCTGCCCGTCAGACTTGGTGGCTGAACTATTTGTTTTCTGCTTGTTGTGTAAACTGCTTCTTGTGTAAACCACAGCTTAATTTGCTTCAATCAAAATAAGCTAGTTTAAATAGTTCAAGAAGTAGGCTTTACTAACCTGGCTCTGCTTGGTGCAGTTGACACATGAACCTCAGGTCTGGGATCACAATTCCTGACCCAGCAGTGGCCAGGGTAAGCCTGATGTGGCACCAAGGGGTGATAACAAAACTCTTGCCTTGGCTGTGATAGGGTACACATCTGTCTGCATGCGTGACTGACGGTTTATGGGAGAGAGCATTTTGTGCTCATGCTGCTGGCGGGCTGTGAAAAAAAGCAACAAACCAAAAACTTTCTTAAATGTCACTGGCATCAGCAGAATCCATACATACAGCAACTTGGGTGAGGAAGATATTGTTTTCACAAGACCATTTACTCTATTTTTGCACTTTAACAAGAACCTATTACTTATGAACAGGCTTTATCAGTGTTTGCTTTTCCATGCTACGCCCAGGAACACAGTCTGTAGTTGCATCTCACATTTTGTTGTACAAAACTCTCATGGAAATATCACCGTTTTTCAAATGCAGTGTTCTGCCACTTGTTTTGTTCTGGGAGGCTGTCTCCCCTGTTCTAGCACATTTCTACCAGGGAAACTGTTTTTGTTCCAGTCCAAAAGCACTGATGTAATGGGGCAAATGGAAAGATGCAGGGCAAGTGTCATTTCCCTCACCGATCTCTTTTTGAATGTCTATCGGTTTCTTCCTTCAGCCCACAATGCCAAGGAGTCTCTATTCCAGGGTGGCGCCCATCTCAATCTCGTGTAATGGTCTGCAGAAAATATTCAAATTCTATTTTTACATCAGTCTTTTAAAAACTAGGGCCATTTTCTCATTTTCTTGACATACTTTATGATGCCATGTCCCTGGTCTCAGAGTTGTAGTCTTTTTAATTTTGCTTCATTGCTTTTCAAGTATCTTCTCCAAGAGACTTTACATTACATGTTCTAAAACTCAAAATACACTATCCAGACAAGATCTTTGCTCTGCAACAAATACTGATGGGGAGTTCAAAGCTGCAGCTTACATTAAAGGCAATTTGTCACATACCTATTTTTGTCTCCAAAGTCATCAGATGGAATAATTTGTGAGAATTTGCATGAGACTCCCAACCACTTTTTCTTCTCAGCTCCACCTGTAACTGCTTATTTCACTGTGGTTACTCCAGGTTTACACATCAGGCTCAAGTAAAGTCAATAGGAGATGGCCTTCAATATATAATGCCAAACACGCTGAGAAATCAGATCCTAGGTATTATAGGTATTATATAGGCCGTTCAGGGTTACTAAATACTTTTGACTAAAATCTCTGGCCTCCATCTGTAAGGGGAAGGTCAAAAAAGATATCCAGAAATGTAGTATCCAGCCAGTGTGTACAGCAAGACCTTCTACTTTTTGCTGTGTTTATGCAGAGAACCACTTACATCTCGCCAGCTCTACGTTGCTTCAATCCTCTTTCACTTGACAAAACAGGCTCAACTCTGATCCAAAATTTCTAAAAAAAAAGGGAGAGGATTTGGGTAATGAGGGTGAGCATCAGGGAGACAGGAAAGTTAGGTTATAGTCCCCACTCTGGTGAAGAGTTATTATATAAAGTAAGCTTCATAGGGAAAGACAGACAGCTCAAATGAATTGTGCACAGTATATCAATGTCGTAGTAAGAAATGTCTGCTGATAATAAACACACTGTATTCTGACGTGATGCTGAACTCTCGGCAATGCTACTTGGATGCCCTGCACTGGGGGCTGCTCTGCACAAATGCACTGGGCACCTGACATCAGCCCTCTGTGTTTCCAGATGTAGTCAATGCTAGAAAGCGAGGGGAGTGTTGATGCACAGTCAAAGCACAGGGCTTTTCTCTCCTGAATCCACAGTGTGGGGAACTCAGGAACAGTCTCTGCTTGGTTTGAAAATTCCACACCTTTGAGGGCAGGAGGAGAGCAGGTTCCTAGGAAAAAGTCCTCAGGGTCAGGTCCCAGCTCCACAGCAAGAATGGAGCAGTGGGAGAGCAGCGGAGTAGTGAGAAGAAAAGAAACATCCTCTGAAACCCTGTCTCAGAAAACCCTACAAGTACTGCAGTACCTGGTGGTGTTATGACATGATATGTTTGTTTTCCATTTCAGCACTGTCATATCCATTTAGAATTGATCCAAAATAAATCTAGTTATGCAGAAGAAGGATTTTAATCTATTTTCTGTAATGTAGATAAAAGCTATTACCTACAGACTGCAGAGTGCAAGAAGAATGGCACGGACTCCATCACTCCAGTTTGCTCTCATTTAGTTCCAGAGGTAGGTCTTTGGCTGTGAATCTTGAGGGGAATGGAGGTCTCCCATTCATGGAAAAACAGTGCTGACTTTGTACCCCTCTTGAAAATTCCTGCGCTAGCTGATGATGTTCTTTGCCCTGTCTGAAGTGGGTCAGGCACTAAATGATGAGGTATTTAAAAAGCAGGTGCTACAAATTACATCCTAAATATTCCTAGGAAACTGATTCCTGTGTCCTGGTTCTCAATTTTAAGCATAAGATAACTACTCCTGTCCTACCTTGCATAGATGAGGAAGAAATAAATGCAGTCAGGTTGAAGAAGTACTGAGATACCATAGTGGGAGGCAATGTAGAAAAGCCTATAGAGACACTACTATTTCTAACTTCACAAAAGGTTATAGAGTGTGGTACATAACATTTGATGAGCTGCATGCTGAAAAACTAGAAGAAAGCAAAATATTAGATAGCTACCAGCTGCATGAGAACCTTGTGCTGAATGGGAGAGAGGTTAAAAAATAAAAAGAGTATATCATAAAAGTGTGTCATAATTTACCGGCATACAGTGAAATAATTAAGGTTGTGCAAGCTCCCCCTAAATGTCAAATGCTTGCTTTTTTAAATTCTAAGTTTTGTTCTCGTGTATACATGTACAGTGCTTATCTTTGAAAATGAAGTCATGTATTTCCCTAGAGAACTTGTCCTTGCCTTGTCCTAAGTTAACTTTATTACATAGAGGTAAACCTGAAGGGTGTTCCATTGAAGAGATGGGATGATTTGTCGCATTCTCTCTTTCGCTTTGTGTGCCACCTTTCTCCAGGACAGACCTGCACAGACAGGTCCCTGCTGGAGCTCTGTAGTTCACGCTATGCTCTCCTAGATCATCAGGCTCCCATGTCCCCTTCCCCCAATATCAACCCACGATTTGTCGGACATGCAGCCTGCAGCCTGGGGACGTGCAGATTCTGGTAGGGCAGCTTCTCTGTAGCCTGGTGCGGGAGTGTGCAGAGCCAGGCTGTGTCTGGTGGCTTCATGATGCTCTCATCCCTGTGTGCCTGCAACCAGCAGCTGGCTGGAGGAGATCCGAGCAGCTTCTGCCACGTGGAAGAATTGCTCATTTACCCACGGACACACAACAGGCAGAAAAATGTTAAACACACACGTGCCTGCTCACTGCACCCTGCCTACCTGCTTCAGAGCTTAGATGTCCAGTTGTCTCAGGCACACACAGTTAAGTCCCAGTTTTCTCTCCATTCTTGCTGAAGGCAGTCATATATATATACACACACAGAGGCTCATCTCTTCCCAAACTACTGCTGCTTGTTCACCTTCCTTTCCTCTTTTGTCAGCATATTATGTTGTTTTTTCAGGATGGCATTTATCTGAACTTAGATTTGACCCGAGCTTGCATACCTCACAGCAAGCAAGTAGGTGTTTTCAGATAGCTAGCTCTCTTCTTGCTCCCTGAAGGACCCTCACTTTTGTTGTTCATCCCTGCGACACACACCTGGGCAGTCTCAGAGCAGGAACCAGCGGGAGCAGGGAACAGCCATGCAAAACTCAATGACTTCCTCCAGCCTGGGCAGACCTTACAATGCAGAGCGAGTGAAGGTCTCAGCTTCTTTCCATAGTTACATTATCTGCCCAAATTATTCTGCACTGAAAGCTTTACCATTTCTCATCAGCACGCCCAGGCTTTGGCCTTTGTCAACTTTAATTAACATTTTGAAGAGCTCAATGTGGTTCCCTTTTGAGGTTATCATGCTGATGAGGAGAACCTAAGAGATGACTCCTGCTGCAAAAAGCATCTTTAGGAACAGTACTGGCTAACTGCCCTGGGAAACTGATGGAGAAGAGAAGCTCCTTTAGAGCAAAAGAGGAAGAAGGGGCAAATAATTTTATATGTCCTTCCTGCATGCACATTGACCTTCTGTTTGCCACTGAAAAGGAGAAGCTTGGAAGCATGTAATTAACTTGTCTTTCTATTAATTTTATTTTCAAGCTGTGACAGCAAAGAGAAAATGAGTGATAACTTGGTATCTGTAGCAGATACTTCGAAGCAGCTCTTCCTTTGCTTGAAACACACTGAAACAAAGCTTCCAGAAGCAACATCAATATATGAAGTCCATGCACCATAATCAGTGTGCTGACAGAGTGATACCAACCCCTCCTGTCCTAGAGGAAAAAATAAAAAAGCATCACTTAGACTGGCCAAAAAAAATTGGAGTATTTAAGGACTATTGTAGTTTGGGAAATGTCCCACACTGGCTTTAAGATTTTTTTATATCTCTGAGCCCAGACCTGTGTTTTTATATCAAGCTTTTCAAGCCATTTATATCTAGAATATGTGCAGATCCTGAAATAGTAGCCAGAGCATGATGGCCAATCGATATACTTGTTTTTTGCAAAAGCATCTCATCTTCCTCATGTCGTAAAGTCCATGGTTGTAAAAACATCTGGTTTACCAAGCTCACTGTTTCCTATGGCCTCATGTGGAACTGGAAAAAATGCGCAGCTCAGTTTTGGATTTGCAGAAGATACAGAGAAATTACGTTTCGGAATTGAAACAAAAGTGATAATGAAATATGTACAGATCCAGCCCCCTCTTACTGAATCAGCCTTTTTATGTAGCACAACATGATGTTATGACACGATTAGCTGTTGTTTTAGCACCTAACACATTAGGTTCAAAGCAAGGAGATGGGGAGCTCTTTTTCATACCTTACCCAATGTGCTCTTCACTCTGTCAGCACTGAAAGCCGAGAAGGCCGAGAGCAGCAATGACTTTAACAACATTGGTGTATAGAAATCAATGAGCACTGACAAAAATAAAGACTTCAATGTTACCGTATCTAAAAGTGTCTCATGGCATTAAAAAGCTGAATTAACCACAGGACATGTAAGTAGATAGATAGCTGTACATATAATTTTGATTTTAAAGCTTCAGTAACTTTCTGAAACAATCCCTTGTGGCTTTGGTACCACTCGGTTCTTCAAATTTCAGAAGCTTCCTCTTGCTGTCTTTATTTAGTCTTTCAAGGCTTCAACAAGAGGCAAATATTTTTGGTTCTGAGACAGAGCCAAAGATTATTTCTCTATTCTTCTTTCAGGATGGTGACAAGTAGCATGCTTCAAGATGCAGTCAAAGGAGGTTTGGGGTTCAATTTTTAAGGTAAAGAATCCTCCAGAAGAACCTATAGGTAGGGAGTAATGTTTTTCCTCATAGTTTCTTCATGAATTAGCAGAGAGTTAATAAAGCTTTAAACAGGCATATCTAATGATCTTTAACAACAGGTGGTAAAACTCACTTACACAGTTTACCCGATACTAGCTGTAAATGAGGGTCCCTCAGGAGAACCAGCCAGAGAATGGCTTACTTCTTTTAATAATACCAACCTCTGTTTCTATGGAAACAGCACATCATGTTTACTGCTTGCAAGACGTGTGTTTAGCCCCTTTTGAAATAAACTGTGTTCTCTTTACATTGTTTTTAAAACTGAGAGAAGCACACTCCTTCCAGCACACGAAATTATTACTCCTCTAAATAAAAAAGTGTTAGATGTTTAGTCTGTAATTGCTAATTATCATGAGAAGTAATGGCATTTTTGTAGGTTACCACTTATAAGAAGAATGGGTATCTCACTGCTTCATGGCAGGGCACTGGAAGTTCTGAAATGGTGGCAAAAACCAAATGCTGCCCTGTTAAAAATGGTTACTGTTTGGCTTCATTAAGCACATACTCCCCTGCATGCTTTCCCATATGTTGGAAGTGGGTGATGTACACCATGCACTTTGACAGCGCTTGCTCTTCGTATTGCTAGATACTTAAAGATGCTAAAAGGCCGTCTGTCAAATATGTAACGTCACATACGTGTGCACGTACTTACCTGTGCTTGTACCTGGATGTCCGTTTCTCAGTCTGAGTCACCACTGAAATTAATGGGGTTTTCCTCTCAAATTGTCGATATGAAACAGCACTGGGTAATTATCTTGCAAATTAAAGAAGTTGTTAAAAGCCGCAACTTGTCTGTGCCATTAATGTGTGTTTAGACCATACCGAAACAATTTTATAAACTGATGAGTTTACCACGGAAGCTGTTTTTATAGCTTCCCATACCTCGAGCAGTGAAAATAGACTGGTCTGTTTCAAGCTGTGATGGAATGAAGATTTACAGAGCTTGGACAGTCAAAAGGATGGCATTATAGGGTTGTCAGAGTAACAGGCCTTGGGAATCTGCACTGTTTACATTTAAAGGGAGAAGTCAGCTGGAGGCAGACATCTGAGGCATGTTGGATTGATTTGCAGCTTAAAAGCAGATTCTGTTTGGGGAGAGAAGAATGAAATTCTGGCTCGCGTCTGTCTTTGAGTTAATATAACAAAAAGACATTTTCTTGAAAAAAATGTTATTAATGCAGCCCCACTTCAGCAGCAGCACTTTCAAACACCTAGTGAAACACAGCCCCACCTTTGCAGTAGGTCATTAAGACAGAAGGGTGCTGTCGTGACTGAAAGCAAAGCAAGACAGTCTAACCCAGTTAAGAATTTGAAAATAAAAAAGAAAACTTAGTCAAAGTTTAAAGAAAGACACATATATCATACACCACTTCATATGGTGTTTGAATACCACTTTTTGGAGTATGAAAGAGATTTGATCCTACATTTCTGACTCAGCCCATTGACTGGGGCTTGCTGCAATGCTCGTGAGCCAAGTATAAAAGAATAATTTACATATTGAACTTAAAAAGCAGCATTGTGGTGAATATAGGTTGGGATGAGAGAAAAAAATCTCAGATGCTGTAGAGCATTGCCAAAATCAAATGAAGGATTTATGAAATCCATAAATTAACTCTCTTGATTCATATTACAATCATGGCTGACAGAAAACTTAATGTCTTTGTCTTTCTCTTGAGGAAAATGGAAGTTTTACAGTGTTAGGCAGCTTTTGACACTTTTGTTTCTCTAGTACTTCTCAGAGTTACTCTCTGTAATTCATTACTGCAATGGAATTCCTTGCATTTTAGTTAAATAATACTGCTCCTTAGCCAGTCTGTGAAGATCTGCAATTTCCTGTCTGCTTCTATTGTGCTAAGTTGTACTTTGTCTCTTATTACTGTAGCATTTTCAAATCTCTATTGATCAATATGGCACACTGTCATTTAAAGGACAATATTTTTGCTGGCGTTGAAAAGGTTTTGTATAAGACATACAGTGATTTTCTTTCAAGGTGAGTCCTCTTTCCCTCTGCCTTGTTCTAAGCTATTTCTCTGGGTCTTCCAGTTTCAAAGAAAGTTTTTAACATGAGCTTTTAAAGACACACAGGATGTGCCTCTATCTCTATTACAGCCAAAACTGTTGATTAAATGGGTAGAGATATCACAAACTTTTTTTGGTTGATTCTTCATAGCTTCATATAACCTTCAATTTCACAGAATCCAAGCTATTTCTAGAAGTAACTTTTTAGTCTATAATTATAGGGTCTTTAGGCCTCCCCATTTTTAGTTTCTGTTTGAATAAAAGTATTTTCTGGAATCATCTGGGCATTTCTATGTAATTCTGTACTGGGGGATACAGACCATCAACGTGCCTTTTGATTTCCCCTGGTCTCTTCCTATCATTTTTTTAGCTTTTTTTTTGTCATATAGTGCTAGCATGGGTTGTGTGACTTGTACAGCTCATCTTCTGTGGACCCTTTATCTATCTATTAAACAGATAAATGCAACAGGGAGGGACAGTGCTCTTAGGTTCAGTGAGCAGAGCCCAAAACATGAGAGCAATGCACACATGCAATTTATATGTTGCAAGCAAAACAAACGGTACTGCAGAAGGGAGGAACCGCACACAGTGCAAGTTCGTTCTTCACACAGGAGAGCACCCCCTGCCTGCCTCCACTTCTTGGGTTTCCCTGCTGTCCCTCACTCCAGCAGCTCCTCTGCGGGTGCCATGTCCCACTCCCCTTCAGCCATGCATCCCTCTGACGTAATGGGCACTGGAAGACAATACACCATCTTTTCTAGCACAGCTATAACAGCCTAACTGTTGTGTCCAAATTGGCGTTTAGTGAGCTGAGAGTTTCTCTGCTGCTACCCAAGCTGGCAGAGAGAGTCTCCTTCCTGCTCTTTCCTTTCAACATCTGTCCAAAAAGTCATGACAAGATGCAGAAGGAGGAAGTATCAGTAAAAAGTGCTTATCTTTCATCAGCAATACCAGAGTAAAATACTTGACTCTGTTTCTCCAGTGACTGACAAATGTAAGCCTCTGAATGAACTTTTTTCAACAAATAGAAGAGGAAATATGGTTATGCAAATGTCATGGAGAATTATTCTAGATTGTAATTCTTAAATTTGCAGTTCAGATTATTGATCCTCATGAAGTTTTGAAAGGCTGGCATGCAGGTTCTGATACATATCCAAAACTATCATCTGAAGTTTCACAGCTTTTAAGGCCAGGAGGTACTATGGTTATGTTGATCTCCCATTTAAGGTAAACAAATAAGATGCATCCAGTAACTACAAATTTGTGCTGAAACCCATCAGGTCTGACTCTTTGAGTTCTTCAATCTTTCTCACATGATTCGTGTCATTATTACTTGTTCACTCTCAAGTAACAATTATAGCAGTGCAGGGATTTGTTTTCATATTTAAAATCCTCTTTATTTTCTTAAAACTCTGCAGTTTGTATGACATGGTATGACAATGCTTGGTTATAGTCAGAATTGTAATTTTGTGCTACCTTTTAACCAGTAATTGTAGTAATGGCTGTTTGTCCCATCCATAGGCAGCAGCTCAGCTGAGAAGCTGTAATGAGAGTTTAGAAACTGGACCCCTCAGTGATCAAATGTGGTTCCATTACACAGTTCATCAAGAAAAAGAAGGTTGTTTCTGCACCAATGTTCACCAAATAAGATGAGGAAAAAGAGTCTTTTGTTACTTGCAGCATTAAAACATGATAAACATTTTGCACCAACATATAAAGCGCAACTTCCATTATAACAACCATTACCATACTATTAATTTTCATTGAAGATAAGAAAAGAAGAAGAAGGAGAAAAAGCACTGATGAAGCATTTAAACACATATTTCTCTGATTTTGATGATTTTCTGTTTTCTGTTTCATTTGAGCTATGAGAAATATTGTATGGGATTATTTGCAAGGATATCATGAGCTATTGCTCTTCCTTGTAAATTATTCTGAAAGCACAACAGCCTTTTAGCTTTTAGGTTGCCTTTGTGGCCACAGCATCACAACACTGAGCCAAATATTGCTAGAAACCCTAGTATAAGAGAGTATAAGTATATATATAAAGTAAGTAGCCACAGAGAGCAGTGGAGAGAAAGGTTGATTCTTCCAGCCTTCCCTTCTTACTTCTCCTATTTAGTGGCCATCAGATAAACAACATTCCAGCACAACATTATGACCTGGTTGAAATTAACTGTTTCAAATAAATTCTGGTGACTTCAGCCACCTGATTTCTCCTGTTTCTAGAGTCTTTCAGAGTATGATTGTTTTTCACTATCCTGAAGACCCTTCAACATGGCTCTTGTAACATAGGAGGTTCATTCTGTCCTCGTTTGTTTTTTAGACTGGCCTACATAAAACTTCTTCACAATCCCAAGTAGACTTCTGCTACCTCTGGCAACTTAGAATGAAAGTCTCAGTCCCCGCAGCTCATTTGAACCATCAGATGCAGCTCAGCAGCAACTCCCAAAGCCAAATGTCAAGGCAGTGCAGTGAACTTGCTATGGATTTGATGAGGAGAAGACCCAGACAAAAGCCATGACAGCTCCCGCTACTTCCTATGTCCAGCAAATGCACCCAAGCAGCTGGATCTGCAACTCTGTTCTGTGGTTGTGCTTCCTTTTTCACCAGTTACAGCCTTCCAACGCAAGTTTTGTGGCAGTACTTGGTATTTAGCCTAGCTAGGGATGGGTAGTGACTGAGCAAGCACTAAGATTTAAAGAGGGAGAAAAAGGAAAGTATAACAGAGAAATCTTTCAAGAAAACAATGAATTAAAGAAGAAGAGATTGAGACAGTGATCAGTGATAGTACAGAAGTATAAATATGTCAGACAAAATAAAACTGACTTGAAATCACCCATTCTCCAAACAAAAACCATAATGATTTAAAATGGTTTGTTCTCCAAACAAAACCATAATGATTCTCCGTCTTGTTCCTTGGTTGGAAGAGCTCAGCTTGACCCACGCCAAAAATCAAAATAATGCAAATTCCTGTCATTTTTTTTTTCAGTCCCATGCACAGATTTGGCATAGAGAAAAAGAGGAATTTGAAAATGGCAGTTGAAAGGCTTTTCTCTTGAAGTTTGTTGTGCCAATCCATAGGACTTACAATTTGGATAATACTGTAGTCCCAGAGGCACAGCAGTTAAACCTAAACCAGCAGGATAATCAGTTGAACTTTCACAAGTTTAACCTTATGGATATTTTCTTTCATTTTTTTCTTTTTAAATATCTTCACTTTATTAGAAACTTATAAACTCTTTTCTGCATTTTACAAAATACAGAGAAAGGTCCTACGTTAGTGCATTACACTTACTCATCTGTTATTTTTTTTCAAAATTCCTGTCTTCCTTAAGTCTGTACATTTTTGTCTCTGAAATAGTACTGAGGAAGTGAGAGGAAATGCAGTACTTCTTTGCTGACCACTATGAACCCCATGTAAACTGGGGTGTATGTCTGTGCATGTGTACATGTTCGTGTTTATGTCTGCCCGCATGTGCATGTATGCAGTAAACCTTCTTATCACAGACCCTAACATCGTCAGCTTCCATCATCTGCATTCCAGCTTCAAGGATAGGCAGAATAGAAACTGACAATGATGTCAAAACACAACTGTAGGTATTTGAGCAGGGAGATTTATGTTCATCAGCACAATTTCTTCAATGCTCCTTTCTCGGCTTAAGTAAAAAGAATAAGGGAAAACAAGAAGGAATTTGTATTGTCACCTACATACCACAGACTTGCCAGAGACTAGAATTTGCAGTAAAGGATTGAAATTATACTTGTTACATGATTGCTAGGATAGAAAACTGCCAGGATCTCTGCTTGTAAGGATAGGATGGCAAGGCAATTAATGCATTCAGACATATTTACCAGAGGCTGTTAAAGCCCAGAGATAAGCAGGGGCCTGGCTAGGCACCTCTGAGGTGCAGACTATATTATCCCACAGAGCTGGCTCTGATGTTCATTTTGCTGTCCCAAAAGAACAGCAGGAAATGCTGCTTTTACAGGGAGGATTTCAACCTTGTAGCCTTCTCTAAATGCATAATTTCAAAACATTAGATTTATTTCAGAGTAGATTTCCTGTGGGAACGCGAAGCTGGAACAGGCCTCCTGATTCGAGGCCAGTCCTCTGCTTTGTCTGCAGTCTTAGGCAATCACATCACACACTCTGTTCATAACTGTGTAAGTGCCATCTTAAAGCTAGATGCACTTAGGTATTTTGTGCACTAGGAGACTCTCCCAAAATGGCTCTTGAGCTAAAACCTCGTAATTTCTTAATCTAACAAACTAAGTAAAAGCACTTGAAGCTGGATACGTGCTTTCATAACCCGATAGGCAGTAGATGTTATGGGCTCCCTGGCCTAAAATCAGTCTTGTTTCCACCTCAGTCTGGGTCTTTCCCATTCCCCTTATTCACCTAGCCTTTGGCACAGTGTCCCAATTTTCATATCAGTCTTTTCCCCCGTCCTGTAAGCTCTCTCTGTGTTCTTAAATATTCTTTTTTTGAGGTGGCTTAAGGATTTTGTGTAAATGTTTCCCCTCTTTGGTGTGACTGATGTTCCAGATAGGTTGTGGTTGAATCTTTAACTACAAACATTTGCTTTCAAATCCTTGAACACTCCAGGCCTCTTCACCAGCTTCAGATTTACCACCACTGGCTTTGCCTCCATTCCACCCTCACGATTGCTTCCACGATTTGTAATTCATCAGGAAGGGTTAAAAGGGCAGGAGGCTTGCAAGCGTTAAGTATGAGATGGAATAAAAATGCCTATGATAAGTACACAGCAATCTATCAGCAACCAGAAAAGTAGACAGGGGACCAGAAGATTTGGCCAGATTAGATCTCTCTGCATCTTCATGACTCAGTTCTTACGCCAAGGAGAAGGTTTGTTCCAGGGAAGGGAATAAGGAGGCCTGGCAAGAGGTCAGAAGTCTGCTCAGGACAGCACACAGTGGCTTACAAAAGCAGCAGTACTCTGACTGAGGTGATGGCAGCTGGTGAGGAAGTAGCTGAAAAATGGTAAAACATGTAAATTCAAAATCCATCCAATTGCAATCTTCTAACACAACTTCTGAAATGTGCAGACTGTCAGTCCCACAGTGCCCGCACAGTCTGGCACAGTCTGCAGAGGTCCAGCCCGTAGTCAGTTTTTCACCACCTCCGCCTGTAGCCTCTTTCTTTCTGTTAAACACAACAGCAGCTACTATGTTCAGCAGAAACTTGGAGCTATGTGAGACAATTCTGTAACTAAAGAAAGGATTGAAATAGTTTTTTGCCTTCAAATAAACTGTGAGAAGTCTGAGCTGTGTAGTAGATGAAAGAATACTATGGAGGGTTTGCCTTTTTACGTACTAAATAACATAGCAATCTGTGGGGGTCATGTTTTCTATCAGCTGAAGGAAATTGCATACATGTAATGCATGTCATCTAGCTGGAGGCATAGTTACAACAGTTGATCCCTCACAAAGTGTCTATGTATTCTTTATATGATAAATTCTTTCGGGTGTTTATGGTAATTGTATGTCTCAAGCTCTGTACCGTGAGATGAAATACACTTTAGTGCATGATTCAGTTTCTCAGAGTCTACCGCTCTAATATTTAAACAAGGGGAAAAGAGTTGCTGATTACTTTTTCAGTCATGACTTTTGATTTCTTGGTTTTGTAGATTTAATCAGATCCCATTTATTTAAATACTCAAAATTACCTTTTGATTTAAAACATGCAGCTGGTTATGCCAGTTAGTATTTAATACAGTGAACAAATCATTGCTTTTTCATATTATAGTTTTTGTGATGCCATACCATGGCTAATACAAATGACATAATTTTCCCTCAGTACTTTTCATTTTAAAGAGCTGTAAAGCCTTATCACAAGTATAATAGCAGTGTGGCTTTTTGTATCTATCTATCATCTCCTTCATTTTACAATAGCAAAATAATGTGAAATCTCTTGGTACCATTCCAAGTTATAACTTTTCAAGCATATGCATATGTGAACTACTTTGTGTATAGAAAAGTCTCCTTTATGCACTGCATGAGATCTGCTTAGATCTGTGGAAGAAAGAAGAATCTTTTAAGTTGGTCATACCAGTGAATGTTTTATTCTTCCAACATTCTTTTTCCTTCCTTTAACCACTGGAGGAGTGGCACTATAAGTAGAAAACATACGCCACCAGTATTATAGTATCTATGTTATCTCAGTCCTAATGTCAGTTAAATTTTAGAAACCTCCATTTAGGCTCCTAAACTCTTCTAAATGACCATCCTGTTGAGGACTACCAATACAGATCCAAGTTTGAGGAATTCTTCCAGTATTTAGTATTCTATTCAAATGCAGTTGTAGTAGTTCAAATTAGGACAGATTTATTTTAAATTTTTATCATTGGTTTCACAAAATGAGGAAGAAAGTAGTAACTCTGTCTGTGGCTTATGTATGTTGTGCTGTGTTTAAGGTTTTTTTCAGCTGACCACAGTAAAATCATCACTGACAGGTAAGTCAATTAAATGAGCAAAAAAGAATCTACCTGAGGTATCCTGCCCCCATCCTTCCATACACAGCTGGCTTTGTCCTGAGGAACAATGATCACTGAGGATTTCACCCTGTTCCTGACTCAGAGGTTTTATATGAATCAAAAGTATGTTCTTCTGTACTGGAGGATTCTGCACTCCATGGTAAACCCAAAAGACTTAATGTATGTGGCTGCAGGGAAAGTAAGCTGATTCCCAAAGCATAGCCCAGGCAGTGCTTTATTTTTCACAGCACCTGGTCTGTTGATTATTCTCAGTCTTTTCCCATGATGATGCTTCATTGTCTTGAATGGAGGTAACTCAGGATGCCATCGAGGAATAGGTACACCAACAGAGAGGAAGAGGATTTTCAGTGATGAAAGTGTATCTTGAAGTGTGTTAACGGCAGGGAGAAAAACTCCTGTGAATGTGCATGTATGTTTTCTCATTGTAAGTGCTTTCAACTGGAAAAATGTCTTTTAGCTTATCTGGAGGAAGACCTAGAAATCTTCAACCTAAGAGCCACCACTACTGACAAACTCTGCTACCAAAACTGTCATTGAACATAGACAGTTCTGTTACAACATAATGTACAGATTCTGTGGCCACTGGAAAGATCAGCTGTCTGCAGCTTGCTGTGACCACAAAACCCTCTGCTTGCTACATAGAAAGTAGGCATATATAAGTTTTCTTTTGTGTTTTTTAAGAGGAACGATGGCAACTCAGTATTGGTGAGTCCCAGCCTCCTGAGGACTCTGGGGAAATACCCTGGATTTAAATCTTTAGAACTGGAACAAATCAGTAGCACCACCAGTTAGCCTGGGCTTCTGTGGAGGGCCCACGTTTTGTTCAGTGGCAGTTTGGGTGGTATCTGCAGGAACAACTGTGGGGAATTGTCTGCTTGCAGCCCATGGGAATGATCTGACTCACCTGAACGGAGGGACTGGAATGGCAATTTCATTAAATGATTTTGTTTGCAATGTGCTTGTACTATGTATGTTGCCCACTGATTGCAAATCCCAGACACTTCACAAAATGACTAGAATTACAGCATTGAACTGTTTGACCACTCCATGCTGTAACTACGTGACAACAAAGCATTTTGAGCATTTCACGTAATGACTAGCATGTTATTGCTGTAATTCTGTTTTGAAGCCTCGTGCCATGACATCGTACTGCAGGAACTGCAGGTGGACCCTTCTGCAGGAAACAGAGTCCCCAGCAAGTGATCAGTGAGAAGTTCATCACAGGGGTTTCTATCATGAGGCAAGCTAACCTCACCAATAAGCAGTCTGTGTCTCAAGACACTTTCCAACAGGAAACACTGTATTGTAGCCATTCCAAAGCACACAGGTGAGCTGTGTAAGTGGCTGTTCAGATGGTGACCTCTACCACCTCCAAGTGCCCCCAGGTGCTGGGGCATGGCAGTGAGACTGAATCCAGAAAAAGATAATCTGAGTGTAAAAGGTTTTCCTGCCTGAGCACTGCCTGATCCATGTGAAACCTGCGCATCCTCACAGCCAGACGACTTTCTGGCGGGGATATGACGGACATACTTGCAGCACTGGTAGCACCTCATAATTCAAAAGGATTGCGCAATCCACGGAAAAGGCTATCCATGGCATGTGATAACTCAAGCTCAGATTAGATGCCTGTTTAGTGGTCATCTCACTGTGGACTTACTGCAGCCTATGGGTGTCAGTGGCCACCTACACAGAGAGGCTGTCCTGCTCTTCACACTCACTTCTCTTCCTGTCATCTGCTATCTTTCAGCAGGCAGTCCTGTCTCTGTGCCTGAAACTGCTCTGGACCACCATGCTCACACTAATTTTACTGTTCTTGACAAGGTTACACCATTCCCTTTCAATGAGTCTCTGAACAGATTCACCAGGAAGTTCCTCACCTACAGTGACCTGAGGGGCCATAGCTCATCCCTGTAGGGATAGGAGTCATTGACCTTTGCCAACAAAACACCACTGGGAAATATGAGGGAGACCACGTAACCCAAATTTCTGATGCAGAACACACGGCAAAGTACAACCAACACAGTGAACCTGGGAGAATGTGGTCTTCCCCATTGCAATGGCTAACAGAGGCAGCAGAGACCTGTGCTGCATGGCGGGTGTCACAACAGAGAGAGGTGAGCTTACTCTGCTATAAGAGAATGTAGTTTTCCAAGAAATGCACAGAGGATCATTGGACTTGTCTTGCCAATATGTCCTGCTGGTGAGACTATAAAGAGAAAGAATCTTATGTCAATGCAAGAAGCTGTTCCCAGATATCCTGGCAGTAGACATTTTGAAATATGTAATTGAAACAGCCTGAGAAAATATGAAACAAACAGATGCAAATGTTTCAAAGCAAAACAGAAGTTTCAAAGTTGATACCTCAATTAGGAAAATAAACCTCACTCTGTGAAGCAGCATTTATTGCTGTAGGTTTAGAAGTAAGTGTAAGACTCCATGATTTTGTCCATAAATATAATAGAAAAGTAATTTTTACATATCCTTCTGAACTAGAAATTGACAGGAAACAGGTTTTTCAAAATAATGCCTAGCTGTTTTTTCCTACCCCTTTTGCAGAGTAACTGATATTTTCAATCTCTTTTTTTGAATGACTAGTTGCTCAGGGTGAGTGTAAAGCGTAAACTCAGAAAGAAAAACTGAGCACAGTTTGATTCAGAGTGCAAAGTAAGTACCAAAACTGAAGTTGTGGATTTATTCCTAAGCATGTACTGGGGAGCAGACAAAATCCCATAAGCATGAAATCACTTTCTATGGGTAGTCAGAAGTCTTAAAAGCACTCTTTTTATCAGCAAGAATAGTAAGCGATGACTTATTTTGACTCTGTGCTTTTGTATATCATCTTGTTTTCTTTGGCTGTTTTTTTAATTTTCTCCCCTACATATATTATTTTCAGAGGGTTAGAACACTATCTCTACTTATTTTTATTCTCTAAATTCCACTAAAACATATGAAATGTTTAGAGGAAAGATGAAAGCTTTGTGCTTAGCACATACTAAGACATGTTTGTTTGCTGGTCAGCTAGTGAAAAGTATTGACAGGATTCCCAGTAAAAAGTCGAGACGCAGGAACAAAACACCAGGTGGAGAAACTCTGGGGATTCAGTGTAGGGGTGCGTAGCTTTACACATGCTGTGTAGCCACTGCCCCATGTACACACCTCAGTGTGATACAGGAGAGGCTGCTGAGGAAAATGGCGAGCATAGGCAAGTTGTTGTATCTGCCAGATTAGTCCATCCTGCCTGGAGCTGAATGTCTAAAGGAGGCAGCCGGGAAGAGGACCAGTGGGCCAGATGATGAATTTGCTGAAGGGCTGGGTTTGAATCATACACTGTGGGCTGAGTTCTGCTCATCTTGGAGTGCTCGTCTGACTTCACCACAGGCCACTGAAGGTTGGATCAGTTTCATCTCATAGGAAAGACGCCAAAAAGGATATTTATGAAGTCAAAAGCATTGGTGTTTTTTGCATGAGTCACCTGCTGTATTTTCATTTTTGGTGGAGATAGCAAGGGGGAAGTGGTTTTAGGAGCGCTTTCTCACCAGTGCAGAGAGTGGCTTGAAGCCAAGATGGACACATCTCTTGTGGTCTGTTTATGTCTGTATTTTCAATGCCTTTGTATACCTGCTCTGAAGCCATATGCGCCATGTCTGACTCCAAATCTTTGTCTGTAATTATCACTCAACATATCTGGCCTTCAGCTGTTAATTTAATAAAAGGCTAATCAATTATCACTTTTGATAAAGATCATACTTCTCAGCTGTTGATCAAGCCAAACACAAGTCACAAATTTTATATTAAGGTGACAGATGAAGGAAGTGAACATGCCAGTGGTGGGCACTGCAGTGGGCAATCCTTGCACTGTAGCTGTGTTTTCTCACTGTTAACCTTACATTTTTTTAACTTCATTCCCCAGGATATTTGTTAATGTACAGATCATGATATCATAGAATAATTTAGGTTGGAAGGGATCTTTGTAGGTATATCATGTTCTATTCTCCTTGAGAAAAAAACATAGAATGACATTTTCAAATGTCATGAGAATCATTAAAGTGTTTGCTTTCCCTTCCTCTGCACACATGAAAAGGTTTCATCAGAACAAATTGTTTCTTAGCAATTGTACTTTGTCAAGAAATCAGATCACATGCTTGCTAGGATGATCCCATTCATTCATGGGACTGCTAAGCCAAATGTTAGTATCAGTTGCACCATATTTACTTAGCTGCATTTGTAATGAGAATCTAGCTTTCAAACCATTTCACTTTGTGAAAACTGGCTAAAAAATGAAGTGGAATTATAATTGGTAGGGGTTTACACAGGCCCATAGACTAGAAAAAGCTGGTCTTTTGAAAGTTGTTTTTTGCCCTACTGCATAATGCTGTGAAATCTGCCACATGTGCATGGAAATACTTTGATTCACAGTATTTGTACTTCAGAACTTGAAATACTAGTTTTAGTTCAAGGCTTTGTCAAAGCCACAGCATTTTTCTGAAGGTGTTGCCCTCAGAACTCTCTAGCCCTCAAAACACACACACCACCAACAGTTGTAGAGGAGAGGAAAGGAGACTCATCCTCAAAGTGATGCCCCAGCGACTGCCTGGTTAGTGTGTTTGCCTGCTAATGTGTCAAGAGAAGGTCCGTGTGATGTCTACTGAAAACTGAGGGTGTGCACATGGTCACGGGTTTGCAGAATGTATGAACTGTGAATAGGCTCATGATACTGGGCACAGAGTTGTGCAGCCCACAAATGATGATGATGATGATGATGATGATGACTACAATGTGCAAGTCACCAATAGTGCAATGGGTCCTGATACTTATGTTTCTCATAGGCAAGTGAGATGTGGGAAAGACCCCATCTATATTACCGGTTGCATAAAATCTTATCAGAGAAACTTTACCTCTGATTTTTCTAAAAAGCCTGTGGGAAAAAGTGGATGCAGCATGACGTTGGAAAATACGATTTCAGCACAATATCCAACCTACTTTGCATGCGGCTGTTGCTCAAATGAGGAAAAATGAGTGTCATGAGCCAGCTGGACGCATCTTTTGCCCATCTGTTCGGTATTTATTTATTTTTTCAACATTTGATTTGCTGTTTAATGTTTATATTTCTCATATTTGGTACTCAGTGGAGAACTACAAAAAGCCGTTAATGCCTCCTTGCCTCCCAGCTACCCTGGAATTCCCACAGTCCAACATGTCTGCGAAACCACGCACATGCTTTGTCACCAAGCAGGTTGGCGTTTTATTTATGTGCTTATAACACTTTCAATAACTGCATATTTTTGCCAGCTATCTTCAGGCACTCATCACATCAGTAGCATAAGACTCTCCAGGATAAAATAATGTTGAACTTGACTTGGGATTTTTCTCCTTTCCCTTCAAAGAATAAGTAAATTTCTAACAGATGAACAGCTCTTAATCCTGAATGTAGTACAGGAGCAATCCTAAATCCTCAAACCCTTTCTTCACTTCCCACCTTCAAAAGACAAGAAACACAATGTGTTTATTTGGAAAAAAAATAAAAAATGTTGGAAAATTTAACAGATATTCTTGGGGGAAGAACTGGAGGGAAATGAATCCTAACGCTGAATGTGTCTCATAGGAAGTGCCTTTCAGTTCCAATTTAAGTCAAGTCATTGCATCTCTGGGAATTGTCAAGGCTGCTAACCTGCTTTGGAAAGCAATTTCACAGATACTGTCTCAATAAATTAGTTTAGTTTTGTTCTTACAAGACTGTTTCTTCATACCTGTTAATATTTGTATTATAGCTCTGCTGCCAGAGGGACACGAGGAAAGAGAACTTGGAGAAGAAAAATGTTACCAAATGACCACAATCTTAATAAGCATTTAATGATACAGGAGGTTCCCTAACAACCACCACCCCTGGCAGCAGGGAGAGGTAGAGCCAGATCAGGTTGTTCTTGCTTAGAACAGCTAAATCCTAAGCACTCCCAAACATCTCAGACCTAGCAATTCTAGGAAGCCTACATGCAGGAACTGCAGCTTTGAAGGGGCTGCAGACTATGATACATGGTTTGTGATAGGTTTTACTGCTGCTCAGCAGCGAGCACCATCACAAGCACTCTTTACCATTTTTGCTGGGTTAGGAATACAATCTGAAGTTACCAGTTTTACCAGCACTGCAGGGAAAACTGATTTTCCCTGGAAGGAACAACCACTTAAAATGTTATCCTGCACACTTAAGTTTGGCAGTGTCTGCCATTTTTTCATTAATCCATTTCATATGTCACTTTTTAGAAGACCACAGCTACTCAGATCTTACCTGTTGCCTGAATTTCTCATCTGGTGTCCAATACCTTGGTGAGCAACTGCATACACACGAAGTGGTAGGAAACTGCCCACTTTTTATCTGCAGTCCTATTGTCATGCTCATGACACCAGTTCTGGATTTGCAGTTTCACTTGGGTTTATAAATACTTGTTGGGGAACTGCAACAGTCATCCGGACAGGACAAGGAAGGAGGATGGAGTTTGTACCAACCAAGAAGGTAGAGCAGGAGGTGGCCAGCAGAGCAAGTGCTCCTGCTATTGCCATATAATGCCTGAGTAGCGTGAATTGATAACTACCAGTAGCATATATTTCCTTTTAGATATTTTTGTATTTTGTTATTTAAAACATTGTTAGTGAAATCATAGTATCCAGTTCATTTTGCTATGGTGATGATGGATGACAGAACAATTCAGGTTTCCTGCTTTTCATATTGCACTAATCAAATTGTATTGTACTGTATTCTTGCTGTTCACTTGTTCTCCAAAAATTTGATGCGTGATTATTTTCAATACCTGGGCTAAGTCACACCTCTATAAACAGTGGTCACAGTACAATGAATTTTAGACTGAGCACCTCTCACTTAAAGCTATCTTTGTTTCCCTGTATCTCCTAAAAGTTTACATAGTGTTTATTTAATTAAGCCTCTTCTGTTAGAATTTTTTTTTTTTTTTAGAAAAAGGTGACTGAGTGGAATTGTTTAGGACAAAAGTCAAGATAGCATTTTTTGTAACAAATCCAGTGCTCCTGAGCTGCATGGGTGCAGCAGTATATTTACTGCCAGGAGAGCAGGCAGCCTGGAGAGCTCCAGCTGGACTGGGCTGCCTAGGTGGATATCGCAGAAGCAAGAGGCTGAAAATGCTCGTGTCACTGGAATTAGTTGATCAGGAGAAAGAGTGCTGAGACAATTCCTAACCGAAGGTGCTGCAGGGCCTGACAATGAATACATTCAAGCTGGAGGGACTGGGGAGGACAAAAATGGTTATAGAGCACATGTATAGTCCTGGAGATCTTGAGAATGATCTGAAAAGATTTAGGTATTTTTGGCACATGTTTAGGGCAGCGTCAGACCCACTCTCGCTTACGCCAGCTGCCTGGCAACTGCACACTGCAACAGGCAGGAGACATAAGGTTGGGCTCAGTGAGGCCCTATTGCCTGCGGCCAGGGAGGTGCATTCCACCTGATGCAGTGCTTTGCCTCTTAGCTGATGTCTGTCACAAGTGGAGGGGATGATTTAAAGAAGTTCTAGTTTTTCTCCATCTGATTTCATGATGCAGAGTCACAAGACACAGACAAGGAACTGTCTGGGAAGAGAAAAATTATTTTTGAAGTAAATTTGTTAAGCTCTGGTACTGGTACTGTGCCAAAATTGCCTTTATTTGCGTATGTGTAGGGCCCAAGAGTTAATAACATTATATTTAATCAGCAAAAAACACTTTTGCAATTAACTTTATTTGGACTAGTATCTGGCTTTGTAACATGGATTTTACACTTTATTGGACTGATTGTTATATTGCTGTGCAAGGACCACAGCATTTTATGTATGATTACTATTGTTAAAGACAAAGCAGAGTTAAAAGACTTACCACCTGCCACGGGTAATACGAGTAACTAAGAGAAACTAGAAATAGCTGCAAAAATGAAAATCATAGAATCACAGAATGGTTTGGGTTGGAAGGGACCTTTAAAGATCACCTAGTCCAAAACCCCTACAATGAGCAGGGACATCTGCCGCTAGATCAGGTTGCTCAGAGCCCCATCCAGCCTGACCTTGAATGTTTCCAGAGATGAGGCATCCACCACCTCTCTGGGAAACCAGGTCCAGTGTTTCACCACACTCATAGTAAAAAATTTCTTCCTTATATCCAGTCTGAATCTACCCTTTTCTAGCCTAAATCACTTCTATACCCACCCCAACTTTCCTGCCAATCTTCATGACCCTTGTCATGAACCCACACATAATTGATTGAATTTAATGCAAAGTGCTGGTGTTTTCTTGTCTCTATATTAATATGCAGCACCAGTGCCATGGAATCAAAGAGAAAAAGCAAAACCCTGGAGAGAACTTGCAAGAATAAAAAGTATCTCCAAACAAAGCCTGTGTCTATGCTTCCCCCCCAAATCTCCCTCACAGACCAGCCCAGGCAAGGCAAATGTCGGCTGATGTGTGGTACCAGTGAATCAGCATGGCTTGTCCCAGGCTCCATGAGTGAGTCCTAATTGGGTTTAATGTACCTGATGATAGCTAAATCTCCTGCACCCACTGTAGGCAACTCGTGTGGGAGGTATGAATGTAGGTGCAGGGAGAAAAATGATCAGATATTATTCCATACATTGTTCTTCATATTGTTAAGGGGAAAAGAAGTTCCATCGTGTGTTTTGTTACAATGCATTCACTAAAGTACACAGACACACCCCTGGAAGAATGGAAACAGCAGTTAGAGAGGGTAAAGTGACAGAACCACTGTAATCAAAAAATGCCTGATTTATCAATACTTTTAAAAATATCCTAACCAAAACTCTACTTATATGACCAAATTTTGTTACCAGTTTAGTAACTTCTTTCTTCTTCTGTTCCTAGGTTCTTCACTTACTCAAGTACAGGAGCATTTTTGGGATCAGATTCTTCTGGAGGCAGGGTCTGTGTCTAAGCTATGTGAGTGCCTAAATAACTAAGAGTCAGACTGTCTCTGTGGGCAAATGGCAGTGTAATAGGATGTGGGGGAAGATCGGGGACTTGGAGATGCTGTTGTTGAAGGCAGCCAAGCCCCTGTCTTGCCCAGAAGGTGATGATGCCTGAGACAAGAATAGCAGGTTGTGTGGTGGCTGGGAACTCCAGGACTTATCTCATATGGCTCCTCTGCTTCCTTTTCTGTCTGCCAAAGGCTGCTAGCCATACACATGCACAAACAAACTGAGAATAGTTAGATGTGCTTTTTAAGAGCTTGCACTTGAATTGCTGCTTTAAAAAATGCATTTATACAGCCAATGAAGCCAACAACATCCCCCAAGCAGTCAGTTACACTCACTATTTCTTGTAAAATACACGATAAATCCTCCCCTACTCTCCCCAGCCAGCCCTCCCACACCACAGTGGAGGACCACTGGTTACAGCTTCCTGCCCTTGCACTCTGCTTTTGACTCTGTTCAGGCAGTATTAGAAATGCCATGCTCCATCTTGTCACTGGGTTGATTTCTCCACAGGAGCAATGGCATTCGTGTTTCATGCAACGAGAAGCAACACTCAGTGCTAAGGGAAGGGGAGAAGGTTTCAGGTCCAATAGTCTCCCATGTAAATTCACTTGCACACAGTAGAGCTCGCTGCGGCTGGATCCTGCAGAGTACTTTGTGCAGAATAGCATCCTTGTGTAGTCTACTATGCTCCTGAAACATCTGCTGCACTTTGATATTTAAAATCTTTTACTGAGAAGAAATTGAAAAGAAAAAAATTCATAGGCAGGACGACACTGAACAATTTGCAGGACACAAGAGAGTCATGGCAGAAATTGACTGAAGGTTTGATTAGGCTCATTAGTCTATAGATGTTGAAACTCAGTAATTAATACTGAGTGGTGATATCGATTATATAAGTAGCAGTCTCCAATGCACTGCAGCTGCTGAATTTGGTATTGTTATTAGTTATTTCCAACAAAAGAACATTGCTTTTCTTTCTTACCTCTTAGAAACACAGCTAATAAAAATTAGGTTTTGGTGCAAGATTCCAGAATAGCAATTCTACGGTACCAAGTCTTCTAATTATCTGAAGCACCGCATGCAAACTCTCCCAATTACCATGACAATGTGTCTAACACTGCCATGGAGAAGCCCAGCACAAGGTGTTGAGTGGGTGTTTCATACTCGGTGCTTATTAAACCTTGGTCTCTGCTCAAACTTTCACAAGGGTTCCCAATTAGTGACAATTTTGGTGATGATTTTGAACATGTGGATGCTTTTCCTGCAGGAAATGGAGAGAAATCCCATTGCAGGTCTGAAACAAGAATCCCTCAGAAGGAAAAGAAATCTAAGAATTCCAAGAGCTGCATCTCTGAGTGCAGTTTAAATTATATATTTGCATTGTATTAAAATCCCTCAGGCAACAAACTTACAAAAAATCTATTATGCGGAAAACAATGATAAATAATAATACCAAAATATATTCTGTTCTTTAAGATATTAGTAGCAATTACTTTTCAGAAACCAGAGGAGAACAGTGATAGGGAGCAGTTAATATAAATGACAGGCTGCAAATGTGAGATAATTTTACAGAAAGCCACTACTATCACAAGATATTACTTAAATTATCTGGCTGTTTTCTAAAAATCATTTGGACCAGCCATACCTGACTCTTTATGTGTATCAATATCTGCTATTATTAAAATAAACCAATACTCGAAAGATATTATTGAAAGAACTTTTTGCATTTCAAAAAGGCTTTGAGCAGTATTACTTGGGTTACTTCTGAAATTAAGGCATGTAAGTGATGAACATGTCTATAGAGACAGAATGACATGAGGTCAATGCAATTTTGTCTCCATCAAAATTCATTATACATATTGGGAAATGTAACAATGAGAGAGGACTGGGAATCTTCAGAGGATGTGTAGAGGTTCAGAAGATTTCAGTCTGGCATCACTAGCAAGTTCTTACTCATACAAATAGAACAGAAAGAAAACAGAGAAAAAGAACAGAAGAAAACTCCTGCATACACGCAGGCTAATCCACGGGGCCATGCAGAAAGCAGAAGTGACGGCAGTGCAGACACAGTCCAGAGTAAGCCTGAATGGCCTGTAAGCAGTCCCCAACGTGTGAGAGAGACCACATCAGAGCAGATAGAAGTAAGTTTGCTGCTGCTACCAAATTTCAGTGGCTTTGGTTCTTCCCTCTTGAAGTTTCAGACCTGTAAGTGTGGAGTGGGAGGTGGTATTCTTGGCAGACAAGGAGGGGTTTTTATTTTATTAAGGGAAAATCATTAGTAGCACATTATTAACCAACACCTGGTCAGAGGTTCTGAGAAAGGCAGCAGGGAGGCTCAGCTGCACAAGCACAGGAGTTAAAATCTCTTAAAAGGTCATTCTTAAAACAAACATGCATCGTTGGATCTCCCTTGCCCTCTTAATCCAGAAGCCTCATAGCAAAATTATTCTCGTAAAATACAAATTTCATCCTATTTGGAACTATCCTGACGAGCGGTCATCACTTGGATGTTTAGGCCTAAGGCAAAAGGCTTCCCTCTTTCCTCATCTGGCTTCTTTCTTCAAAACAGGATGTCCTGTTTGTAGAACCAGTAGGAACATCAATCACAGAAGGAGGAAGGTGGGAGCTATGTCAATGCGTAGGGAGAAACGCTAATTTATTTTGTCCCCAATTAACTTTTCATAACAGGAATTGCTCTGGAAACAGGATAGTTTAATGAAATTGTGTCTTCTCATGTTCACACCACATACTCCCTCTGTATTTGAACTAAATTTGGCTCAGGTGATGATTTAGATTGTCTATGCAACTAGTCAAAACAGTAACAGCTGAAAGGGAAACATGAGTAGACATTTGTTCTGGAATAGCTGTACTGTAGAAGGACGATTCAAAAACCCCTGTAATACATTTTTTTTCAAAGAATTGAGGGATAGCAGATATTTTCAACTTTTGAAACACTTTCATTCAGCAACTTTCTGTTGGTTTAATGGTTTGTTTATTTTTTTCCTGACAGGTTGTTCTGAAAAAAGTTATATGATTTGCTTTGGTATGGAAAATCTGAAATCTGCCAGAGAAGAAGAAAATTGACATTTCCACATATCCATTAGATGAATTGGTCACATAATTGGATTTATGTACTATTAACATAAAAATGGCACTTCTGTTTTCATTCATTGCATACAAACTTCTGCTGTACCAGGATGGCCAGTTCTGAGCACACAACCGGCTTTACAGTTCAGTTTCTGCCCAAGTAAAATATGAATTTCATCTTTTGGGCAGAAAAATGTATGTTTAGTCCTTTTCATATATTGTGCCAACCTCTTTGGATCAAGCTAGCTCCTGAGCAGACTTTAGTCATCTTATTTTTCTTCCAGGTACATCCAGCACAGTGGGAAAAATCTGTCACACGTTAGCACTCCTGGACTTCTGCTTACACTAGATGTTCACAAAGGGACATACTCAAGCTACCACTTCTAAACCAGCAACAGAGTTCTTACCATCCCATCCCACTGTGACCTCATCTGGTTATTTATCCTCTTGTCCCCACCACATCCCTTCATTGATCTTCATGCCTGAAGACGGCTATCTTCTGACAAGCGTGAGCAGCCAGAGCTGCCATTTGTCCTCTGCTGACAATTTTGATGGAATGGAATCAAGTTCAGGATGTCTGGAAAAAAATGGGAACTGACATTCATGCTAAGTTTAAGCCTAGGATCCCTCTACTAATCAGCAGAAGAGAGAAGCTCTTTCTGAGGTCCTCTGAATTGCCCTTTTGTAGATTCTACTTAGCCTATCTGGGTTTGCGGGGAGCTAAACTGGGTTTAGCATGTGACTGAACATGCATGGGACTGAAATCCATTAACATCTGCTAGACACAAAGACAACGTCTCTGACTGGGCTGCAAAATGTCGGGGGCTAGGACAGTGTCCTGGGGAAGTAACTTTATACATTTGCTCTATGCTTTGACTCTTCCTGAGGCTTTTTCTGTTGGTTACTTCTAATAGGACACAGGACTAATAGAATAGTCTTACGAGTACTCTGTGTTTACTCATATCTACAGTGTGCAAAAATGTTTAACACTTTCATCAATGACTTTGACAGCAAGATTGAGTGCTCCCTCAGCAAGTTTGCAGATGACACCAAGCTGAGTGGTGCAGCTGACACACCAGAAGGACAGGATGCCATCCAGAGGGACCTGGACAATCACAGAATCACAGAATCACAGAATAGTAGGGGTTGGAAGGGACCTCTGTGGGTCATCTAGTCCAACCCCCCTGCCGAAGCAGGGTCACCTAC
>Ga0065711_1001146_pt1 | contig 47553 bp, 31 predicted proteins | sample Hoacrofraction12_FD_59098 | JGI IMG/M metagenome (GOLD analysis project Ga0065711, IMG submission 59098) | Hoatzin crop microbial communities from Cojedes, Venezuela - Epithelial fraction 12 v2 (version 2) | ecosystem: Host-associated > Birds > Digestive system > Esophagus > Crop | place...
GGAAGACGGGCGCCAGGCCGGGCTGCGGGGGGAGCGGGGCTGGCCGCCCGGCCTGGGGCTCCGCAGGGACCGGGGAAGGGGACGGGAGTGCCCGTTACCGCGCCGCGCCTCGCTTTCGCTGAGGGGACTGGGCTTCCTCGCGGCGGTGCCTGAGAGGACCGGGGGGAACCGGGCCCAGGCCCAACGCGGCCCTCCCGCAGGACCCCCGCACCGGCCCGAGCCTTCCTCTGGGAGATCCACAGAGCCACCGCACCGGGAAGCGGAGCAGGCGCCCGTCGCTGCACCCGCCGCCTCGGCAAGCCTGCAGCCACCAGCCTCGAGTAGTTCAGCTGCGGCTGGAGAAAAGCGAGACGAGTACTGGCCTTTTGGTTTAATTAAATTCGCCATGATGTCTGACAGAGGTCCCTACTCTGAAGTTACCCCTTGAGCTATGTCTGATGGAGATCCCTACTCTGAAGTTACCCCTTGAGCTATACCTGATGGAGGTTCCTGCTCTGAAGTTACCCCTTGTGCTATGTCTAACAGAGGTCCCTACTCTGAAGTTACCACTTGAGCTGTGTCTGATGGAGGGTCCTACTCTGAAGTTACCCCTTGACCTGACGTGAAGTTCTACTGCCTTTTCTGGACAACACAACGTATACTGTCTAAAAAGCCGATGAGGTAGTACTGTGACTAAAATCTGCAAATGTTGAGCACTGCGGTCCTCGTTCTCGCGCTATCGGAGAAGCCCGCGTGTACGTGCAGTAATAAAACAGGGACAGCATTGTAGCGACGTACGTAAGGCACTCTGAATTTGGAGCGCTTTACACATCGACTTTCAGTACTGCAAAATAAGCAGCTAATCACGTCCGCTCTTCGTTAGCGGTAGTACCCAGAATCTGCTGCGCATCGCGTGCAAATAAATGATTAATTCCCGCTGCAGTGGGGCACATACTTGAAGCGTAGAAACAGAGGCAAGCAGTGAGCGATTTGGCTCAGGCCACGGAGCGAGTCCTTGGTGGAGTGGTTGCACCACCCAGCCCCATCCTCAGTCACTGTTTTCCTCTCCAGAGTCACCCCGTGATTCGGAAATCACGCAGTTCTGTCCCTATAGCTTCACACTTTTGTAATCTTTACCACAAGGCTGCATTTTATTTCGATCCCCTGCATTATTTTCTTGACAGAAAGATTCAAGTAACAAATAATTCATGGAGGTCAGATGAGATGGCGACCGCACCTGGCAGCGCTCAGTAAAATAAACCCACCCTTGCATGGCAGTCACTGACCTCAGGGGAGGGGTTTTGCCCTCTGTCTCTCTGCACCCCACACCCTCACAAGCAGGCTGTTGCCTCCCCCAGCGCCAGCCAAAGCATGCCAGCAAACCCAGCAGCTCCTCTGCCGAGGCACCCCGCTGCACCTCGTGTGCCTCGGGGCTCCAGGGCCCCCAGCCCAAGTTCATCAGAGCCACCCAAGCCCTCCCCCAGCCTCGGGGACACGCAGCGGGGCTGCGTGCGGGGAGGCTGGCAGCTACGGCGACCAGCGGAGCATCATCGCCTCGATAAGCGTAGACGTAAGCGTGGGGAGAGCCATCGTGGAGATGAAAAGATACGCTCAGTCAAATCAGCATTGCACCTGGATCCAGTTTAGAAGACGGCAACCCAGGTTTTTATTTAAATGCCATGTTTTAGAGAGAACACAAACATCAGGCTCAAAGATGATCCTTGTAGCTGTGATCCAATATAATGCCTTTGGTTTCACTTCCCACACGCTACTCGCCCAAGGTACTTCAGTTGCACAACTACCACAATACTAACCCATCAGTGGCGGAAAATTCTGCAGAGCACTTGGGCAATCTTAAAAATTAACAGTCTGCGCACTGCGATCTTTTTATGTACTGCCACAAACAGATGCAGCAAGTGCGCTGGAAGTGCAGCTACCCACCCTGGCTGCGTATTCCTCTTCCAGGCTGTCAAATGAAGAGACCTGCAGGTGCGAGAACAAGGTGCTAAGAAAACTCCTTTTGCCAGGAGGAGATCAACAAAAACCCCGCGTGAGGAGCAACTGCGATGCCAGCCAGCGCCTCGCTCGGCCCGGCCGTGTGCCTGCACCGCTCCCCTGACCTTCCCGGCACGGTGCCACTGCGACGTGCATCGTAATCATTAGTTACAACCTGTAAGACAGAGCAGATCAGACGTTTACATCTGTCCTGTCCTCCCAGCTGTCTTCATGCAAAATCCGAGTGCCCAGACACGTATCTATGCGGGGAGACCATGCTTGCTCGTCTGTCTAGGAAGCAGGAGTTAGAGTCTGAAATAGCAGAACCTGGTTTACGGCATTAGGCCAATGCCACGGTGGTTTCCAGTTCTCCAAGTGCCTATTTCCACATCATTCCTTCTTTTCCTGACGCGTGGGAGCCTCACCGAGGCACACCTAAAAAGGGTTAAATCCTCCATTTGGCCTGGCCCGATTCATTTCTGCCCCTCTGCTAAGCAGTAGAAGAGAGAACGGCAGAGGCTCACAGGAGGATTCTGGTTTGCCCGCGGCACAAGTACAACACGAATGCGATTTTCAAAGATCTCAAATCCTTCGCTCTTGGGCAAGCCTGGAAAACCACGGTTCAAGCAGAAAGCTACCAAGATGTCGTGCACCTTAAAAAACCAGAACAAAAGGCAGCGGGGTAACAGGAGACATCACCCTCCTATCCCACCCTACCACAAAGAGCCAGAGAGGATTTCTTCCCCCCTCTGTCAGGCTTTCAGGGCCAACTTCTGAACAAGAAGGGTGTGATGCAGGCCTCACGTGGCCGGGGGGGGCCTTTGATTCAGCTGGGTGAGGGACTCGCCCCATCTCCTCCTTCCTTCATAGGTCCTGATGCGCGACACAAAACCGACTGTATGCTGTGGGAAATAACGCTGAGCCTGCAAGCAGCGATTCGTTCTTACTGAGGCTGAAGCAATTCCTGAAGAAGAAACAAAGCTGGGATCATGAACTGCCACACACTGGATTTCTCCTGTCCTGTCTGTCACACCTGGCAAGCCTTGGAGCCTTAGAGGTGGGCCATCGAAGCCCCACCCAGCGCAGTCATTCGTTAGGGACCCCGCTGGTTGCAGAAAGCGGCCCTCAGCACTCCTATCTGCTTGCATCCCCCTTCCAGGGTGCTGCCTAAGAGGAGATGGAGAAACGGTGCTGCGATTCAGCCCGTGCCTTCTCTCAGCCCTGACGGGTGATGATTCAGAAGCACTCAGTAGAAACTCCAGGCTGTTGGTGACCTCCCCGGCCAAGACAAATTCCCAATGTGCCTGACAGAGCTACACAAGGAAGACAGAGGAGGAGGGTCCCAGCTTAGTTTTCCAGCTTCCCCATTCCTTGATATGCTCCTTGCTCCACCAGTCAACCCCCTCCACCTGAACAAACCCCAGCCCTCCTTTGCAGCTCCTTCACAAACCTAAAAAAACCTCCTTATTCAAGTCACAAAGTTCCAGCAGGTTAATAGCCTCCGAGGCTCCCCCGGCCCAATACAGCGTTAAAGCTGTGCTGGTAATAGCCTCTGATCCCCCAATTAGTCCATATCTATTTCTCCATGTCCCCCCACCTTCCTCCCAACATTTCAACTTCAAATTGTAAATCTTTGTGTAAATTGGGCATTTTTCTTACCGCGTTTCCACAGCCAAACACCTCATTATTGGTGGCTTCTGAGCAGGAGGAAATAAAAGCTCACATTTGTGCCTTGGCCAAGACGAATGCTCTGCGGACAGAAGGCTCTGTGTTCTCTCATTTCCTTGGCAGGACGAACAACCTTGGCCCCTTTAGGGGAGGCTACTGTATTAGCAGGGGGGGAAGGGAAAAATAAAAAACCAACCCCGAACCAAAAAGCCCAAACAACTAGCACGGACAAAACAGGCTCGAGAATGGTCTGGTGTGTTTGCCAGAGCACAGGTCAGAACAAAACCTGGAGAAGGCAAAAGGATCAGGATACGTCAGCGTAGACACGCAGCCCGTGCACCCCGAATTCATAGCTCAGGCGTGGATCCTTGGTTCAGCACGCACCTGGGAAGAATCAGACCTGCTGGGGATTCAGCACAGATGTGATCTACTCGCGGGCAGTACGTTTAGTGACCCAGGGGAGGCTGGACACCTCTGCTATGCGCGCTAAATGAACGACCCGCAGAGATGCCGTAGATGTTTCTGGATACTCCATCGTCCAAACCTCACTGCTGCTGTGGCCAAGCTGGCTGACATCTAAAACTCCTGGATGAAGATGGCAGAGTCAAAAGAGCTGGCAAGGACCCTTTGGTGACAGGTGGAAACTCGAATTTTGTTTAGCATTGCCATCTTTTTAACGCTGTTGTCTCTCTTCGGGGCGGGCTGCACGAATCCAGAAGAAAGTCAAGTCCTGTTTATTGCTGACGGAGTTGTAGTGCTCTAAGGAAGTATTTCATTTCTTTAGGAAACATTAAGCTCCTTGTGCCTGAAGGCACCTGATACTTTACGCTCCTGCTTTGAGTACAGAGGACGCTCCAGGAGTGAACAGAGGTTACAGAGAGTAGAGGTGATGAAAATGGTTGGGTTTAGTGCAGATGGGGCAGCCACCTAACTTGGCCACACAGGTCTTGCCCTCCCCATTGCTGCTTGGTCAATCTCCAGAAATAAATCCAACCTCAGAGAAATACGTAAGGGTAAATTCATCTTCCCAGCAAAAGCGTTCTCTAAAATGAATGTTTATGAAAATGGTCGCTTCCTTTGAACCTAAATATCCCTGAACTGTTTTCCTCAAGCACTGAAAGCTTGGTGAGTTCTAGAGTTAGCTTCCAGTTCACCTCTGCATCAGCCTACGGAACCACTACGGTTCAGCTCTCACCTCATTTGAGCCCCATCTAATTATGCAACTTAACTACAACGAGAACAAGAGTTTTGCTGAATATGCAACAGTCTCGTCATCGCGTTTTGAGGCGGGGAGACAGAAGGAAAAGGCTATTTTATTTAAAGTTCAAGCATTTCTACGGGGCTTGACTGACGTGGGAGAGACAGAGCCCTCTCTGGTGTACCTGAAGTCAAACACCTTTTTCTCGTGTGTCTTGGAGGGGCTCACATCTACGTGAACAGAAAGGCATAAATCTTGGAGTCTTTCCTACCCATTGTTCTCCAGGCCTGTAGTTCATTAACGACAAGACATGCAGGTTCATTAATGTGCGCTGACCAAAGACCTTCCTGTTACCACTGCCGTCTCCAGCCAAGGAAGCATTTATGGCAAACAAGGGCAGAGGGAACAACAGGCTTCGGTAGCCTTAGGGTGATACGCCCAAAGCTTTATGCCCTCCGTCTTATATTTTTATGTTAAAGTATCACAAGATATTGCCATATTTTTCATTATTATTTAGGGCACTAAATACTGCAGCACACAGTGCCAGATGGCTAATAATCAGAATAAAAATAATGCAAGGCCAATCTTAGAAAGGCTCAATGCGAACGCAACAGCATGTATTCATCCTACTTTCCTAAAGCACGCAGTTAAAATATTAGCACACTTAAAAATCTGTTTTTTCAGCTTAGAAGAATAGCATATTATAGAATTATATGCATGCATATATGCATGTATTTAAGTATGTATGTATAAAAATTTTAAATTCTTCCCATCTTATTTGCATGTTTCAAAGATTTTAACATAACACATGGGCACATCTTCTTTCACTATTTACAAGGTTATTTTGACCAGTAAAGAAAACTGAAGAGCTTCGAAATGCATTAGGAACATGAGCAAATACCTTTTTCCAGAAACTGTTATTGGTACAAAAGACTTTTTCTTTTTTTTTTTTTTTTTAATATATAAACAGCTTGAGTCCTAAACTTAACCATATGGAAACGTGCCTACAAAGAGTTGGATCTGATTCAGAAGAGACTGACAGCCAACAGATGAGCCAATTTAGACCATCCTATGCCAAAAATGGTCAATCATGTTATCTTATGTGTGACTCTACTCTGGCAGATGCCAGCTCCATCCAAACAACTTCAAGCATCTTTTTGGAAGACAGGATTATTTTACACACACTTTAAAAAAAATCATAATAATGCTTGATTTTTCTGGAAACATTCCACTTCATTTCAGCATTTCCACAAGAGATTTTTATTAATTTACTTTAAGGATAATTTTTTTTTTAAACCTCCCAACAGAATAAATGCTTTCCAATGCAACAAAGACTGATTAAAAAAATACTAAATACTAAATTGCAGTTCAGTGACAGTCCTCCATTTATTTAAATATTAATAAAGGGAAAGCTTTACACCTGCGCAAACCAATTTAGCTTCTTTCTTAAGGCAAAAATGTGCACTTTCAAAAACACAAACGCAACAGTAAGCACAGATTAAATGTACTTCCTGCATCTCTCATCACCTTCCCCAAAATTAAGACTACAGTTAAAATTAAAAGACATTTCTATGGTGAGTGATTACAACGAAGGCGCGCGTTTTTTCCAGTTGTAATTCTGAACCTCTCAATTTTATTTATTTTTACCTTCCAGAAGACACATTGACAGATAAACTGTTAATTTGCCTCAGACTGCAACAGGCAAGGATCTCCGCCCCTGTCTCCCCTGGAACCTGCACGCTCCTCCTCTCCGGAATATAGCACCGGTGTCAGTGCGCTTACTTTTTTTCCTTCTTGCCCCTGATTTCAATAAGAATAGTAAAAAAAATGGGAAAACCACTTATTCGGTTATTAGTCCATCCTAAGAGCACAGGACCATTCAATTCACTCTCCAATGCATCACGTAACCGGCACTTAAGCCCTAAGTCTGCTGTAAGCATGGTCTCTGTTCAAACTCGGTCTGAATTTTAGCTTCACACTAAAGCCCTAGGAGGTCCCAGGTGGGGAGATTTCTCTCCCTGTTCGACTGAAAGCTGCAGAAACCAGCGTAAACACTTAGTGGATCATCATCTTTCACAGGACACCTTGAAAGGCCACATTTAAAAAGATTAATGTCTTCAAATCCATTGTTTCCAGAGAGAATAGCACAAGCTTTTCTCCCAAAGAGGGCAGCAGTTCTGCTGGAGAGCCTGTAGTTTGGGTGTCGTCTTGACAATCGCGCACAAAGTTGCAATCTCATTTTCCATTTGTATGGCAGGTAATTGCACTGCCTGTGTGAAGCAACCTCACCTCACATGGCGCATGGGAGCCAGGCAATTATCTATAGGACTTACGGCAAGGTCTCAATTTCCAACCTTTTTGTAGTGCCTTTTGTGATGACAGTCCCGAGATTTTGAGATCCACAGACATTAATCTGGACCGAAGCCTACACATTTGGAAGGTTTCAGAGATCTTCCTCATAGGACAAATATATAGTCTCAGTTGTGTGATCATGTTCTTACTTTGTTCCTGCTTCCCTTGAAAAAGACGGTGTCATGACGCGCATGCCCGGAGAGCCTGACTGCAGACGGAGACTTTGCACTTGAGGCAACTCTCCCAGAAAGGCTCAGTCACCTTGCAAAGATTCATGTACGCACTTCCCAGGCACACAACTTACCGGTTTTGGCTGATGAAAACACCAGGGTTAGGTAACCACACCCTGCTCACATCAAACTTTTCTCGAACTAGTCCTAGCTACTTTGTAGATTATATACTGTTCTGGTACTTGGCAGCATGTTGGGCTCCGCTCTAGAACCATATGAAGATGTTTCAGCTAACCCTTAGAGCTGTAGTATTTCCGACGCTTTCAGAAACAGACCCCCACCCCCAAACACGTGCAACCTGCCATGGCCTAATGCACAAAGATCACATCCCAGTCTGCATCGGGGAGCAGCTTCAAGGCGACGCGTCGGTAGGATCGGAGATGCTCTGCCCCAGCCTGACCCAAGGCTGGTGACAAGAGTTGGAGCCCTCGGAAAGAACCCCAAAATGATGGAGCAGCTCTCGGAAAGAATGGAAAGTTAATCACCTAGGTGGATTTGGGGTTTTTAAGTTCGTTTGCTATGTTTATGGATAGNCAGTTAATGGGTGAAGAAACATGTTAGTCAGCCACAACCAGGCCGATCCCGGCTTTTCTGAACATCTGGCTGAACAGCAAGAAGCGGCTTAGGCAGTGCCAAGGGCTTCCCTTCACGTATTTGTTACCATACTGNTAGCTGTCGCATGGTCTGTGATTCAAAAACTGTGCTGGCAACAGTTGGGTGATCCAGAAAGTCCATATTTTTCTNCGGCCATGTTCGTTTTTGCACCTATTTTAAAGACGAGCACCGGCTGAATTCAGTTGGCTGCGTTCGCACCACTTGGTAAACCAATGCTTTCTTCAGTTTCTGTGCCGCCATTCTAACAGGTCTTACAGCAGGTTCAGCGATGAGGACTTTAGGACAAGAGTGTATTAAAGCAAGGTGTTGCCTATGAAATACATCACAGAGGAAACTTTGTTCCACTGCGAGGAATCATCTCCTCCAGTCACAAGGCATAACGAACTAATCTAGCAAGGAAATCTTGGAGAAGGACACAGCTCTTCCACTCGATTGGTCACGCTCACACACCCTGCATGTTCAAGACTTTCTACATTTAGATGACACACGTGGACCCGTGAGTTTACAGCTCTTCTGACACTGCCCATTTCATTTTAAATTGTCGCTGAGTTGCTTTGAACCATGAAGCCATTAGTCTGTGTTCACCTCCCATGTAGACAGCACTGGTCACGTCAAAGCACTCAACAGCGAGGACTTCATGAGGTTCCTCTCATCTCCTCTTCTGTTCCCTGCACAGTTCACAGGCTAACTGTTCTCACTTCATTACCTCCTGCAGTCAGAGAGAAACAATCTGCTGAGTAACTTCTTTTTAATCTGGCTCAGGTGTTCAGAATGTGTTGTGGCCATTTATACAGAAATTCACCTGAATGACAACACAGGCCCTCGAGGAAGACTTTTGGCTCCCACTCTGGAACACAACCACTCCGTTTCCATGAAACACCGCTCGCATCTCACTACAGCCAACAGGAATAAAACCAAGTGTGTCTGACAGAGGTCACAAACAGTTTCCAGGTTGTCACAGCTTTCCAACGTTGTCCGGTTGGTTATTATTACGAGATTCCAGTAAGTCCCCAGCAAGCAACGCAGCCTCTTACTTTGCTCATCACGTGCGGATGACGTGAGCTGCCAGACTGCAAACTCAAAGCTGTCAAGTCACTATAATTTGCAGATTTAGCAAAAGAGCTTAACATTGCTTTGAGCAAAGTACTTAAGAGATGCATTCAGTGGAATTTAAGGTCTGTGAATGTCTGTACAGATTCTAGTTCAAACAGAATCTCCACAGGACAGCTCAAATGTCGGTAAAGCAGCTTTGGTCTAAGTCAGAGACTGCCATTAGACATGAGCTTATATTCCCACTGAATGAATTTCCACAGAGACTTTAATATCTGAGTCTAAAAACACAGCCATTTGTAGGATTTGCTTTTCTAGGCACCTATGCGAATCACTTGGACATTTACTTGCTAGAATCTGACTACTTTCCAGTAGACTGAGTAACAGCTAGAAAGTTTTGGGCCTTCAAATAAAACAAAACCCACAAAGTAATCAATGGAAAACATTTTTTGCCAGCTTCTGGAGCTGCTCGTACATCGAAAAGCAGTTTTCTGCGTTCCCCTTTGGTTTTTGCAAGTGTCATTTGCATTTGACTTGCTGTCGATTACTCCCACGCTATTTGTATTAGGTGATCTTTTCAATATTGCAGCCCTCCTTCAGTTGTTTCCTCTTCCTCCTTTCCTTCACTGCGGTCTTTGTGTTTATATTTAGTACATATATAAGCACCTGGGGCTTGATGGTGTGGCAGGATGGCTTTATCTGTATGAATTAGGAGTTGAGAGTGTTAACTCACTTGTGAATCACATACACATCTCCTACGAGAACATCTCAAGTGTTTTAACCCCACCACTCCGGCGCCTATCATGCACAAGGCACACGTTGCAGGCTGTGGTGCGGACACATACTTCCCAGACCGTGGCCCAGAGCTGTTGCATCACGGAACCATCCAGCTAAGCTTGACAGCATTACAGTAACCAATGTACAAACCGACAACACAAAACCCAAATGAAGTCTTAGAAATCTTTAAGCAACTTACAGCCACTTCGTGGTACTTTGTGACTTGAGAATCAAATACCTGATTGATATTCCAGCCACCAGTTCTGCTGGGAGCATAGCTCAAGCAACAGCAACTACTTCTAAAAACCCCATCTGATGTTCTGCATGCTGCTAGCATGCACAGGAAACCTCTTGTTTAGTGACAGCTAAACCTTGCCCACGCTGAGATTCAGGAGGGAAAATTTTAGCCGTGGAGTTCTACATTTGACAGAGGAAGGTTTCTGTGGTCAGCTGGAGATTCCGAACATCAAAAATTCCAGGGGACTGATAAGAAAGCGCAAGGCTGACGGGGACTGAATCCAACTGCCTCCGTGTACTGCAGGCTACAGCACCCACGCACACCTTTCAGCAGACAGGTACGCTCTTCGCAGCCACGCTGAGCACAAGCCCAGGGTTCTGGTAAACACTAATTTTCGGTGGACATGACTTTCAAAACCATTCTTTCCAGGCTGCGAGAATTGTGTGCCTGTACTGCGCTCTGTCTCTGGCCATTTTGGAAGCACTGCTACGTAACACGATCACGCACAGGGATGCTACTGAAAATTCGATGCCTGGAGAACTCGAATAATACGTAAGCCGCAGCAGACAAAAGACAGCATGGAGCAGGCTGCTGTTCTCAGCATCCTCTTCAGGCTACCTGCCTGCCCAAGCTGGGAGAAGCAGATGCTGTGGCAGAGCTCCCCACGCAGCGTTTCGTAAAGCAAACCTCTCCCCGCAAGCCGGCCGCCTCGCGAGAGGTCCCAGGTGCCGCGTCCCACCCCACCGAGGTCGCCTGGAGAGGTCCTTTGGGAGGCAGTGCTCCTCCACGGCACACCAGCACCGAGGCCGCTAACGGTACCTCGAGTTTCAAAGTTTGCAGCTAAGGGACTGAATTCAGGAAATCTTCCTTCCCCCACTAACCCACGTTCACCTCTCTGAATTTTTCTTCCTCTTCCATTTATATTTAAACACTGTAAAATAGTGTAAAACAAAAAAAAAGTCGCTGCGTTGTTTAACTTAAGGTCATTAATTTATTTTTACCCTAAAACTTTGGAAATGCTGTTTGCTCAGGCAAATGACATTTTCAGTCACATCCACTATAGCCACTCTGTGGTCTACACACACCACTGAACATGAACCGATTCCCCCCACACCCTCAAAGATAAGCTTCAGGTGTTCCACGATACAATTCTGTAGGTTTACAACTCCTCCCGGTCTCCACTTTAAACAATTCCCAGACACACACACACACTTTACACGCGCACAGAAGTCTGGCTTCAACGGTTCAAAAGCCTGAAGCCTGCCAAAAATCCTTCTCTTAATGCTACAGATACCTGTGACGCCAGCTACACAGCCTGGGCGAGAGCTGGCCAGAACCACCAGGCATTCCTCTACTCGACACGTCAGCTGCCCCACGGCAGCAGCAGCGTGTTACTTCTTCGCCTGCGAGTCGCTTGGCGTAACTTGCTAACATTGAACAAGCTGCTCCCGAGAGCTTCCTCAGACTACAGGGCTGTCGTGAGGCTCGACCTGGCGCGTGGGTTTTTGGCAAGGTCTCACCATCCGGGCTCCAAACACGCCAAGCCCGTTACCAGCACAGCCCTCGCACATCCTTCGCAATAAGCCGGTGTGAAGGTTGCGCCCAGCAGACGGAACAGCTCCAGCCGAAAAGACTTTCGCCTCGCGCTCTTCCCCCTCCCTTGTATCCTGCCAAATATCCCAGATCACGTAGTGAGTAACAGCGTCAACAGGCGATGCCACTCCTTCCCTCCCACAAATCCTGCAAATGCTGTTTTTAACTGTAAATAAGCTCCATCTTTTATCTGTGTTCTTCAAAAGCCAGGAAGTTTTTCATATCGCGGAAGAAATAAAGATTTTTACACCCCTGTGTGAAAATACCCGAATGTGTATTTCCATTCTTTAAAAGCCGCATAGCCCATTTCATAATTCATGCATTGACTGCACCTGAAGTGTTCATTCCCAATTACAGACTGACCTTCACATTCCATTTTCTCTAGCTAGCGTAAAATGGAAACTTTTCATCTTTTCAGCCTCCACTTTCCTCCGTGTTTGTTGGTGTCTGCACAAGGCCAGCCCAGTCTCCCGATGACACTTGCCGAGCACTTTACAACGCATTCAAAGGACGCAACACAAGCCCATACATCGCATTTCAGCCTGTTCCTTCCTCTCCATAATGGAGAAGAAAAACTTCTCTCCCTTTCCCTCTCCCCTCTCCAGGATAAGGTTGATAGCTTTACAAGACGCATTTTAAGTTGGTGTGACATAAATGCGTTACTTGACAATTTTATAAAGGGCTACAAAGCATTGAAAACTGGAAATGAAATGAGGGGGGAGCTGAGATGTCACAGTCTCTCAACCTTGGGGATGCTATTTTACATTCTGCCCTAAGACATTAGTAAAAACCGCATTTTTCCTCTTTTTTTCCAGTTAATAAATCCACTGTGCACCTTAATACAACTGACACATCTCACCTGAGCGAGATCCCGCACCGAAGTGCTGAGGCAACCATGGTCACGACCACGCTGCAGCTGCAGGGAGCTCGCAGAGCAGCTCTGTGAGTTCACAGATTCAGTTACGCACACAAACCTTACCCTGTCAGCCCTACTTCCACCAGTGCCCAGTGACTCAGAAGACAGTTAATCCTCATTCACTCTCACGCGACGTGCCTTAAAGTCTATTTAGGAAGCCACCCTTAGCCTAGCATGCAGCTGGTGGTGTAAGCAGCAATACTTCACATACAGAGGATCACAACGGCGCTGATAAAACGAGCACACCGCGATGGATGCCATACTCCAGTTTTTCGGCTCTGTTCCGAAGCATCCACAGGACAATACCCAGCGACGCTCCTAGGATCACACAGCAGCACTCCTAGGATCACACAGCAACGCTCCCAGCCGTGTGGCCAGAGCTTTACCAGGCCAACGGTGACCTGGCCATCGCAGAGTTTTCCTCCCTTCAGGCTCTGGCAGCGTCCCGGTGGGAGACCAGCAGGACCTGGGGACGCGAACAACTCAGCCTGCACACCTTCCTCTGTAAGACTGAGCTCTCAAGGTTTCGGTCGGTTTTCCAAGGCTGCATAAAGCTCATGTCTATTCCCTGGGGTTACCCACAACATCTGCAGAAACCGAGCAAAAGTCACACAAGAGGAATTTAAAAGGTATTTTTCAGGGACTAACCATTTAAGGGTTTTCTTAAAATCAGATTTATACACTGAAGTCAAGAAGCAGCTAAATTCTCGAGTACCCATTCTACAGGATGCTCAGGCATCTATAGTTTACCTCCCTCACCACCTCAACAACATCACCGTTTCGTTAGTGAGACAACTACATCCCAGCATTGTCACAACACTTTTTAAAAAATATAATTATTTTAGAAAAATGCCCCAGCTCCTTCCAAGAAACATGACAAACTCTTCAGCACGCAGTTAAGAGAGCATCCAGCTGCCACCAAACCTCCCATCCTATCAATTTCCAGCAGACGCCAGGAATAAAGGTAGGGAAGACTGTTTAGATGCTCAACTAACCAAAACAAACATCACTGGAATTTTTTCACTGGGAAGTAGCAGATAATCGATAGAATACTAAATTGTCACTTCTGCAACCCTGGTTTGAACACAGATGGGGTGTTAAATGAGCACCGTAACCTCAAAATGATTCCTAATTTATGTGAAGATTATAAAATGCTGGACCTGTAATTACTGTTTTCCTTGATGCACACGTGCAACTCAAATTAGCACCAACAGAAGTTACATGTACACATGAAGGAAAAAACCCCATGTGCCCATTATAGCTCTTTCCCCTCAAAAATTAATGACTTTTTTTTTGTCAGTAAACAGCTACGGAGTAGTCCTGCACAGTGTCACTACAAGATTTAAAGATAAGCAAACGAACCTTTAGAAACAACAGCTGGAAGTTCAGCCAGCCACACTTGAAAAATCCCAGCCTGCACCAGGGTCTCCCGTTCATCAGTGGCTCAGGTCAATTAGGTGCAAGCACATTAAAAGAACTATCAAAATTACGCACAAATAAAAACGCCCCACGTTTCGAGCAGCCAGAGTTACAGCTGCACAAAGAAACCCAGTCAGTAATCACACACAACTTCACATCAAGGGCTCAGGCAAACTATCAAAACAGATCTACTTCGGCTGTTCACAAGTTCAGAGTTTCCATTTATCAAAATACAGTATTTTAAAGTAAGAAACAGTGAAGTTTTTAAGCAGACTTTTCACTCTCCTCAGCACGTTGCACCTAACACGAGCGCTCTTCACACATTTTTTGCAGCTCCACGCACCAAGAACGAAGGGGACACGACAGCCGAGCGGGACCAGAATTGGGGGGCACTGTACAAACTCACCTGTCTGATCAATCCGGTGCCTTACGCTACCCCCCCCGCCGCCAACTTGTTATCGCCTTCACTGTCATTACCAAGCACTGCAAGCAATTGCTTTTACTAAAGAGGCCAACTCCAGGCTTCCCTTTCCGAGTGGAAGAGCCATACTGCCATGGCTGTTGCCAAAATCGCTGCTATCCATATTCCATACCAGTGACCATGTCCTCTGGAAAAGGCTGCAAAGCTGGAAAAGCCATTTTGACAGGACACCCATTTCTATTCACAAAGATAAATCCTTTATTTAGTAATAATTATCTATACACAGATGAACAACAGGAGTCAGGGTTAAGAGGTCTTCCAGCAGAATGTTCACACAATAGGATCTTAAAACTAGCTTGTTGTTGTTGGTCTTGACCATCTATCATCTCACTGTACAATTTGCATTTTACATTTCTATTCTGAAACAAAAACTTGAACATAATTTAAAATCTTGGTGCTGAGAGATGTGGGTAATAATCCACAGACCAGAACTACTGAGAGTGAACTGAGGGATCACCTGCAAGTGGCAAAGTCTGAACTTCCACCTGTCAGGCAAGCCAACCTCTTCACCAACCACGCGTTTGGTTTGGCGACCTGGAGGTCAGAAGAGCCAATGTTCTGTGTGCTGTGCCTCCACATCCTGTGCCTGCTAAGTTTTTACATGGGAATTTAAATTCTGGAAGTGCATAGTTACTGGATGACTACACACTGCAAGCAGCAGCCCCTTTCTAACATCCATTTTTCACAAACGCATTTCCTTTCAAAAAAGGGAATGAAAGGGAAAAAAAAAGCTTTTTCCACTTTAAAATTGCAAACAAAACATTTATAATGGTAGTAGATGGCTTGGGTTTTGAACAACAACCAGCTGAAAGCCCAGCACATGAAAAGCTGCTGTTTCGAAGAGTGATGTTCCAGATTGCAGAAGGGCTGAATTACCGAGAGCCCCAGAGGCCGTGGAAGAGCTCCATAAATCGGTTTCCCGCAAGGAAGCGGAAGGCTTTTCACAGAGATGCCACCTACGCTGTCTTGAGAGTCCGTGCACTGCAGCGAGAGTCTCTCCAAGCCGTGACTCTCCCACTCAGCGTCTTCATTGTCTGCTTCAAATGGTGACACTTTGGAGCCGCAGTATACGAACAAAACTTAAATATAAAAACAAGCCAAGAAAGAGAGCACAAGTGTCACTCTCCGGCAGACAAGAGAATCGCCAAGAATCGCTGCTGCTTCTCCGAGCTGCCTGCTCACGAGTGGAACGTTAACACTCGGCCTCTTGTTCTTGCGTCTGTCTGGCAGTCGTGCGAGGCTGCGGCAGGAGACGATCCACACACAACTCTTCAGATGTGCCATGACCACTTCTGCTTCCAGAGGACATTTTCCTATTTAGCTTGGGAAAGTAATGGGGGGAGAAAAACCTTTTTGCTCTCATTAGTACAGATCTTTTCTTCTTTTCTCTCTTTCTCACGTGTAGCTGCTAAATTTACAGTAGTGAAGTGTATCTGTGTAACCTGTGCCTAAGCAGCAGAGACACACGTGTAGAGAGCATTCGTCCAAATAAAGCCACAAACAAGCCAGGAATGTTTATCTGGCAACCCCACGCCACGGGCAGATTTCAGTCATCTCCAGACACTCACGGCAATTCTTTAAACCAAATATGCTACTGTACAGCTGGCCGCCTTTTTTAGGAAACGCCTTTGTTAAGAGTCACCTCCTGCCCTTCAGTTTGCTGAAAGATGGGCAAAGCTGCAGCACGTTGACTGGCATCACAGATGACAGCAGAGACAGGCAGCGGCCCTACAGATCAAATCCTTTCGAGAATGAAACAAACGTTGATCACTTTTGGTATTTACCGTCTGAGAACAGGTGAGCACTTGCAAAGCCCATCCCCAGTGACAAAACCCATCACTTGCTCAGCTGAAAACCTCCCTTCCCAAAGGCCGTCACATTTGGCACTAAAATGGCTCTTGGTTTCAGACTGTTTAACAGATAAAGCCAGCTTCGGTGCGCTCTGTAGACCGTTACTAGCATGTCTCAGCCCCGCAATACAGAAAAGAGATCATTGAGAAAAAAACCCTTTCCTCCGTCTTTCAGACCAATGATATTTCGAATACTTGTGCCAAAGGGGGGGGGGAATATCTCAAGATTGAAATATTACTATTTACAGCCTTTGCACGTGATCTGGTGCATGCAACAGTAGAGAACATTATTTAATTCCAAAAACTAGCTCTTGCGGCGTGGCGACACATTGTTTGATTTTTTTATGAGCCACGATACAGGAAAGGGAGATGCCTCATAAAAAGACTTTTTATTAAACCTTTGCCAACTGCTTGTGGCAGTTCAGAGATAACTGCACCTTTCCAGTCAACCTCACTGTTGTCAGAAACTTAAAAAGGAGACAATTAGCGAAAATAAAAGGAAGATTGTAAGCTAGAAGAATTCTGAACTGCCACTACATTAACCAGGCTTCACTGTGCTTCTGCACTCCAAGGATGAAAATAAAAGTCTTTACACTCGATATACTTTTAAAATAATTTTTAACTGCAGATTGATACCAGGTTGTTTTTTTTTACCCATCATTTTAACAAGAGATAAAATGAGTGACTAGCAGAAAAGATAGCAAAGATTTCTCTCTCTTTAAGTTACTGTTCCTATATTTAGCTGGAGGGGAGGGTGTAACAAAAAAACACTATTTGCAACTAAATTTCCAGAAGCACCAAGTTCACTGCCCACACTGAGAAATCTTCCATCTGATTTACAAATGTAGTTGTATCAGTGTAATTACGCTGCTATAATTCCCCAGTAGAAAAAAGTTATTTTTCAATATCCAAGAGAAAGATTTTAATTTTAAAATTCAACATGAAGAATTATACCAGAGTAACTAGAGATAAACAGATACGGTAAAAATTTGATCCTGTTGTGGTGGGCTGACGGTGGCTGGGTGCCAGGGACCCACCCAGCCGCTCTGTGACCCCCCTCCTCAGCTGGACAGGGGACAGAAAACACAACGGAAGGTCCCTGGGGGGAGATCAGGGCAGGAAGATCATTCACCAGTTACCGTCACAGGCAAACCAGGCTCGACTCGGGGAATTAATGTAATTTATTGCCAATCAAATCAGGTAATGAGAAAACACCAAATCTTAAAACACCTTCCCCCCACCCCTCCCTTCTTCCCAGGCTCAGCTTCACTCCCGATTTCTCCACCTCCTCCCCCGAGCGGCACGGGGGGACTGGAATGGCGGCTGCGGTCTGTTCATCACACGCTGCCTCTGCCGCTCCTTCCTCACGCTCTGCGCCTGCTCCAGCGCGGGGTCCCTCCCATGGGACAGAGTCCTCCATGAACTGCCCCAGCGTAGGTCCCTTCCATGGCGTGCCGTCCCTCAGGAACAGGCTGCTCCAGTGTGGGTCACAAGCCCTGCCAGCAAACCTGCTCCAATGTGGGCTCCTCTCTCCATGGGTCCGCAGGTCCTGCCAGGAGCCTGCTGCAGCATGGGCTCCCCACAGGGTTGCAGCCTCCTTCGGGCATCCCTCTGCTCCGGCGTGGGGTCCTCCCCGGGCTGTGGGCAGGGATCTGCTCCTTCATGGTTGCAGGGACAGCCTGCCTCACCATGGTCTGCTCCATGGCTGCAGGGAACCTCTGCTCTGAGGCCTGGAGCACCTCCTGCCCTCCTCCTGCACTGACCTTGGTGCCTGCAGAGTTGTTCCTCTCACGTATTCGCGCTCCTCTCTGGCTACTGTTTTTTCCAGCAGGTTTTTTCCCCCCCTTCTTAAATCTGTTGTCCCAGAGTCACTACCACCATCGCTGATGGGCTTGGCCTTGCCCAGTGGTGGGTCTGTCTTGGAGCCAGCTGGCATTGGCTCCATCGGACATGGGGGAAGCTGTTGGAAGCTTCTCACAGAAGCCACCCCTGCAGCCCCCCCAAGCTACCAAAACCTGGCCACACAAACTCAATACCCCTATAGCATCCTGCTAATGGCAAAGACTGAAGTTTCTTGACTACTGAAATGAGGAGATTATTATAGCAACGCTTTCGACGTTATCCAGGTCATTTTCCCATGTATTAATGACATAATAGAAACTTATGGAAGTCTTTATTGAATCTTAATTGCTCCCTAAGACCGTGACTGAAATAGAAAAGTGACTGTGTTCTGCTTTGACTGCTGCAGCAGATGTTGAGGATACAGAATCCTGAACTCGGGATTTTTCATTTAAGGGAAACTTCAGATTCTTCATATTCACATACACTATTTTGTATGTTTTCCAGAAAGTCACACAATATTTTGTCAATTCCAGATTTCTGCCAGCTCCTAACAATACTGTTCGTTTTCTTTTACAATAATACCAATACATTTCCTGATAGACCGGTATAAAAAGTGGTTCTGAAAAAGGGCGAGATGGATAATTCCAATATTTAGTTTGCTACAAGAAGTGTCTAATATCTTGTTGAGGCTTTGCTTATTCTTTACAAGGGAAGAACATTTTAAACCAGAACAGCACTGAAAAATTTAAATTGCATCTTCCTCACTAGCAAATGAGTTCAAATTAGCCCAATTACAATTAAAACATGACATATTTATCAACCATTCAGGATGAGAAATAAGGTAAACCAAGGACAAATCTGTTTACAATTTAATAATCCACCTCAAGTGACTACCAGGAGAACTTACCAATGCCTAAAAATTGCCATAAGTTACGCTCTTAGTTGACAAGTTTAAAGTTTTTGGAAAAGCTCAGCTCTCGCAGATGCCAATGAATATTACGGACTTCTGAAGATGTAAAAATAGAACTCCTTTGGTTGAAATTACGTCCCTCTGAGAAAGGGTAAAACCCCAAAACCCAGGAAGTTTTTGAAAGCCGAGTTAAGCAACAAGAGCTGCACTTCACTGTCATCTTGTGCATTTTTAACCTGCTATAGAAGATTAAGCCAGGATCATACTTAGCATGAACAGTTTCCACAGCCTTTCACACTATTGACAATTTCTTCTTCTAGTTTCTTCCTTTCCTCCTCTTTGGACATCCGATTATTCCTCTCTTCCCAGTTGGGATTGTTATGACTAGTCAGTACTTTGCTGCTCTGCGTATGCCACATTTCATAATAGAGATTGCTGGGACTTGCAAGGAGCTCTGCATGTCTACCACGTTCCACAACTTTACCCTGTAAAAGAAGGCGAGTCCGTCAGTCGTCAGTATTACCAGATCTTTTGGAATATAAAAGCAGCCACCATACGGGCCACAGTTTTACAGTACAGATTACAGCAGCTATTAATGAGAAGGAGCTTGGGACAGCAGCAAGAGACTCAATACGTGGTGCACTCCATTGTGTGCTACACTGTAAGCTGGAAACAAGGAGCTGTGTCCTTCTCAGTCTCATATTAATGGGAACGTAGATGCCTTTCGTCCATCTGGACAAAATTTAAAACCCACCAACATGGAAAGTTTTACTGTCTAAACTGGAAGAGCTATTTAAAGTAAATGTAGACTTCTATATGAGGAGCAAGGTGTTAGACTACCAGTGCAGAAGTGACACAAATGTACCAAAACAAACAGGCGTTCATCTTTGCTTGATAACAAACATACTAAGAAGCTAAATTAACAGAGCATACAGAGACAGATTTGTACTAGATAAAACACACTTCAAATCAAATCCTAAAAACAATTAGTGTAAACTCTGCTTTTAGATGGGTGATCAGTAACTTGTGTCATTGCAATTGCTGTCACGAAAAATCGAGTGAGCGGTTCAGCTCATCGGTGCTGTTCTCAAGAGCAAAGATGATTTATTGACCATCACTGCGGAATTGGGAAGAAAGAGTCGGAGAGGAAAGCTCAAATCCTGCAGACAGTGAAACAACACTACTCTTCAAAAAACCTCATTTTTTTACTTTGAGATATACAGTTATATTCACCCACTTCAAATTAAAATAATGTATTCACTCTCCAGCTATTCTTTCTTTTGGGAAACATTCATTATACGGACTACTACATGGATTTTGTATTAGTTCTAAGTTCTGATCTCCAATTAAATCTACCTCCTTGTGACAGCTGCTGATGAACATGCTGGGAAAAAAATTGGGTCTTGTCACTTCTATTACTAGTCGTGCTGGTGGAACCTGAACAAATATACACCTGACCAACATAACTGTAGAATTTATTTAAAAACTTCAAGTGAGAGAGTTCATTGTAGTAGAAATTAGGCTTTTGAATTATGGCCTTTTTTTAATAACTCTTGAGCAATCACCAAAAATGTAACTTCTCTGTTCAGCTTCACAGCGTTCAGATCATTAACACAATGTCGGTTTACTCACTCGGGAACTATTCTGATGTTACCTAGGCAAAGGTGCTGAAACTGCGATGCCATATTTCCACTGCTAAGCACAAACAGTCACAACCATCTTGTCTCGTCTCCACTGCCGAGCCTTACTTATGTGGTTGCTAACACAGTGCTCATCTATCAAGCTGGGACAAAAAGGGGCAACTTTCTGCTGAGCAGACGTCACCGACGCCTCACGAAGCAGGCGGGCACCGAAAGCGATGCACCACGCTGCCTTATTCATTCACAATCTTTCTTACACTAACATCATTCATGAAAGCGAGCACCCTAGCTGTTTTACAGTTCTAGGTTGTGCTTTTATTTTTAATTTAACAGTTACACTGTAACACAAAACACACTCTTGGTAAACTGTGAAAACTTGCATCGAAAACAAAAAGTCGCAGATTGCCTTATAACACGTTAAAAAACATTTGCAAGATGTTTTAACATGCAGTTACATAAAGGATACACCTTAGGAAATGATTTTTCAGCAAAAGCTGAAAAAACAAGCAGATCAAAACCAAACAAAAACTCCACAGAGCAGCACGAGTGATTTGTTCCACTACTTCATTTTGAGATTCATATGAAGCTGAGATTTGTACAGCAGAGAGTTGCATAAGATTTTGTTCTAATTCCCCATGAAATCATTTAAAGTACTGTAGGAATAATTTGTTTTCTTTTAGATATGCATATTTTAGTCACTAAATACACCTATGATCACAAGCATATAAATAGCAACTGAAAAAAATGAATGCAGAGCAGAGATAAATTTCACAGCTACTGTCAGCAGATTAGAGCACTATATTTTCAGCATTATCAGTTTAAAGACTAACTATGAAGTTACTAGTAGTTAATAGGGACATTAGTATATTTGAAATTGATACCAAGATAAGGGTCATAGGGAAGAAAACGGACTTAGGACAGACTGAATACGAGGTAACAGCTGAATAGTGATATTAGTAAATCAAATGTTGAAACTTCTCTGTATTTTTTTTTCCATATGAGAGAAGCATACAGAAAGAGAATAATCACACTTTTCTACAGGTACAATAGAGAACGGTGTTCAGATTTATAACATAATTAGACTGAACAATCCTACAACAGTTTTATCTGCATGGAAACAGAACATGCTGTCCTCTCTGGTTCCACTGAAAAAAAAAAAAATAATGGATGCATGTGAAAAATAGACACTCACTGAGTAATGAGAATGAAGCATAAATTGGGGGAACACATTAGGAAACCTAATCTGACAGAAGCATGTAATAAATTAGATTCAAAATATGCAACATTAAGCCAGTCCCAGAGCATCAAGTGAAATTTGTCATAATCTGTATAAAGAACATGTAATTAAATGAGCTATGCAAATGAAGTAAAAATACAACATACATGAGAGTCACACATGCAAGTTTCTGCAGCTGAAACTGTTAGCTGCAAAGGAGGAATATATAAAAAGCAAAGCTTGGGCTAGAATTTTCTAACATGGTTCGTTTCCAAAGAAAGAACTTCCCATAGCTTGGTGGGAGCAGAATATTTCAAAATGGACACCCAGGCTCTCTAAAGCAAACGCTGACATCATGCGAAAATTACACATCACAGGGTGATCACCTCACCTGATCCAACACAATGATTTCATCTGCGTCGACTACTGTTGACAACCTGTGAGCAATGAAAATCGACGTTCGGTGTTGCACGATGTCCCTCATGGCACTGAGAATATTCTGCAAGATTAAAACAGAGACAAACTCTTACACACTCCTAGGTGGTACGAAGAGAAATAAGATGCTGTTTGGAAATAAGCACATTACTGTCAATAAGTTGAGAAACATCTCCAGGACAGCTATAGCTTCACAATAAGAAATAGCTACGAACATCTACAGAAGAAACAGAAGAATCCCAAGCATGAAACATCAGCGGCTCTGATAAAGTCCTCAAACTGGAAAAAAAAAACCAAAACAACTTTTATTCAAAGAATAATGTAGATATCCCAAGGGACAAAGGAAGAGAAGTGTTACTTGATTTCAGGAACAACTTCCCCATGCAGCCATGCTACAAAAGCAACATAAACAGCAGTAAAGGCATGTGAAAATAATAAACCATCATCATAATACTTTCCAATCAATGAAAGTTCAAGAAAAGAAACACCTCTCCATATCATGCCAATACGAAACATAAAGCAATCCTGGGAATTATTTCTCCATCCATCCATCCATCGCTCCCTTTGCAAGCAGCCTCCCACCTTCCCAAACCGCGTTCAGATGCGGTGGCACTCATTGGGAATTTGTGCCCTCACTACGACGAGTGAAGTGTCTACTTTATTTTCCTGAAAAACATTTGCCTTTGTCGGGAAACATTTTGATTACCCACCACACTTGTGTGGAAAGGACTCACTTTCATTTGCTGTCTTTCAAGTGCAGTTCTGCTGTGAAACTTTAAACTTGGCTTACGATTTTTGCAATAAATACAGCAAAACAAAAGAGAGGAAGAATCTAAGTACTGTTCTGTAGAATTGTGTGTGTCAGGAACGTTTCTGGTCCAGTGAAGCTGTACTATATTTGAAAGCTGTACTGTACAGATGTACAGCTTGTACTCTGATTTCTTCGTATCTGGAAAATGGAAGTAATGTAGAGATTACAAGTCAACAAATTCGCTCGATAATCTGCATAACTGAACACAAACACAGCTCTAGCTCTAGTTTGTGGTGACATTAGTTTGTGAAATCACTGCTGGTGCTGAGAGTTTTGTGTTTGAGCACAGACATAGTTATGAAGCCTGATGCAGTTACTGTGGTGGTGTCACGACATTTATGTCACAACGCTCCGATGTTTCACAGCCCTTCCCGCGAAACGAATACAAATTAGTACCAGCACTGCAGGCCACGCCTACCTGATCTGCATCTCGGAAAGATGCTGCACAACAAACATGTCGTTTTTCTGTTCTGTATTACGTCACAATTCTTTATAAGACATTTTTGATGAATGCTAGATGTCATCTAAACACCTTTTAAAGTGATTGGAAAGCTTCACGATTCATGGCCCCACGAGGTATCTGCAACAGCCTCAAGAGATGAACAGGTAGCAGTGAATGGGACCTCAAGAGTGTAAAACAGAAAATGTACCCGGAGTTGATATTCTTCAGTGTGTCTCAAGGTGGACAGAGACTGGCCTTTAGGAAAAGGGCTTAGCCATAGGATCTCTGAATAATAATACCAGGAAAACGCGTGATAGCAATCTGGCAAAGAGAACACAATTCTTTCTGAGAGGAAAAGAACAAGGAAAAAGCATCAGAATCAGACAGCATTACACCACTTAAGTTTTGTCATTTTTTTATCCCAGTTTACCTCTTCTGTAATTGAGTCTAAAGATGATGTGGCTTCATCATAGAGAAAAATAAGCGGCTCCTTTAACATTGCTCTAGCAATTGCAACTCTTTGCTTTTCTCCTCCTGAATGGGGGCAGAGGAAAAAAAACAGATGAAGTTACAATCATGATATTCTAAACTCAATAGCAGACATGGCTGTTCTGGGGGTTGGTTCTTTTTATTTTTAATATACATCATAGTTGCTACTGAATAAGGTCTGTGCATGTTACATAAGATATCACACAAGTTCCTGCTCACTGGTAAATCAAAGTGACCCAAGCATACTTTTAGAAAGGGACAGAGAACTATTTTTCATATGCTACAAGGCAAGAGCAGATAACTAACAATGAGGTGTACTAACTCCCTCTATACACCAGGGAGTATGAGCTCCTTTACCCCGTCTAAGCTACGCCCCGTGCAGTAGCTTCGCATGCACGCATCCTGTTCACTCTATCAAATAAACAACGCTCTGTCCATGCCTGCTGTATTTGATTTCATGCATCTTGCACATATATTTTTACTTTCAGGTGTCTCCTTGAAATTCATCTAACTTTCCACTCCACAATGGCCCAGATTTGAAGTGTCCATACCTAGAAGCTTTAACCAGCAAATTTCATGGAAGTACACCGTTAATATGGTACTGAAAACCACCTTCACTGTGCACTTTGCTGCCTGTTGGCTTCCAATATAACCAAGTTTCAGACCAGTTTCCTTCCATCACAATGCTTACAGCCAACATCTACCCAAGAATAACTTAAGACAACTTTTACAGACAGGAAAACAGGTGCATTTGAGAACTTAAAATCTGCTAAACATTTGGTATGCAATGCAAACATTTCAGATTTCTGCACTTGGCCTCCTTTGTTCTATTCAAGACTTCAAAGCATTCCATTTAACACCACTCACTGAAATGCATTCTACTCAAGAAAGCCAAACCAGTTTGGTTTTCACCAGTTACTCTTGATGAATCGATCACGGAGACCAGCAAGAACTGTACTAAACGCTTACTTCACCATTTAAATTGATGAAGTTCTCGCTGCAATTAAGACTTCCTTATGCCTATTTTCGTACCACACAAGCAAGGAAAAACCACACCAGGGGAGAGAAACTCGGATACTGAGGCTTGCTGTCCATGCTACTGTTCTGCCATCAGGGAGCTTTGGTTCTGTTAAGGGTCTGGCCAATCCTGGCCAATCCACCAGTTTTAAAGTATCAGCTCAGCACTTCTAACAGACAGCTTTCCAATGTCAGTTCTCAAAGCAGTAAACTTCATTTACTGCAAGGAAGGAATCCATAATATACCACATTTTTGTATACAGGGATAGTTCAATTCACATTTTTTGAATTAATCACTTGCTGTACTCAACAGCTTTAACTATTCACAGAACCAGAGCCCCACATTAAAATCACAGCCTTCACTGGCCCCACACATCACCACCACTGTTCACACACCCAGGACCCACGTTTGTTGCCGCTGTGCTTCTCACCCAGACACTCACCATGTCAGTGGTCCTGAAAACCTCTGTTTTTCCATCACGCCTATAAAATGCCTGATTCACAGAGGACCAGTTAACTTCACAGAGCTTTCACTCCCCCCACAAAATATTATTCGAAAAAGACAAAAGAAGTCAGGACTTTGTGTTTTTCTCAGACAAGAAGTATAAGAAGCCTCATTCAACTTAAAAATAATTAAACAGATTCAGAAACGAACCTAGTATATACCTTTATAGCAATTTAGGGAGCCAGTCTACCTTTCAGAAAACTACAGAGATTCAGAGTAACAGATGCCATATTTTGACAGAGCTACTGAAGCAATTCAAAAGATACGCATTTGACATCTCCAATCCACTGAACAACTAAACCATTTCTCGCCACTACAATTCTCATTACCAAGGAAAATACTGATCTAACAAAAGCACGTGGAATACAGTGGACACGTTAGCTCCACACTCCAACCTAAAGCCACAGACCGGCACCTGCACGCAAAAGCACGCAGAATCACATTCCCGAAGAGCTGAGCACACAACTGCATTTAAGCTCAACTCAGTGCGCAATCTGACGAAGCCCATGGTGAGCAGACGTTTCTGAGAGCATTAGCCTAAGACTCCCATACCCTAACTGTTAACGTTACTGAAGCTCGTTTATTACTACCATTTGCCAATACTCATCTAATTTGTTGAAAGTAAGAAACTGAAGCTGCTACTTCAATAGCAGATGCCCACTCTGAGCTCCGTTTCTATCACATCAGAAATCCAGTGTCTTCCTCCTGAGAAGTACTTTACATGCTCTTTTTTCTTTAAATACAAGCAAAACAGGAGAAGAACACACTTCCCTTCACTTTCTAAACACCGCTTTTGTTAAAGCGCTGTTAGATCGGTGCTTATGACTATCACAGGACGGAGTAACAGCATAACCCATTTTCAGAACGGTCAGAAGGAAACTCCAACACGCCCACACACACTTCTTTAGATTTAGACTGGGACATAGAATCAGACAATCATTTGGGTTGGAGAAGACCTTTAAGATCGAGTCCAACCATAAAGCTAACACTGCCAAGCCCACCACAAAACCATGTTCCTAAGGGCCACACCTACACATCTGTTAAGTATCTCCAAAGATGGTGACTCAACAATTTCCCTAGGCAGCCTGCTTCAATGCTTGATAACCCTTTCAGTGAAGAAATTCTTCCTAATATACAGTCTAAACCTCAACATAAAGCTAAGGCTTTAACCACCTGATCTAGTGAAAGATTCCCTGCTCATGGCAGGGGGGTTGGTAGGAGGTCCCTTCCAACTCAAATCAGTCTATGCTACTACAAACTCCAAGACATTTCAAACCTATTGTTAGTCAAATCCTCTTTCTAGAAATTTCTAGTTCGGGGAGACAGGCGGCACAAGAGAAATCTTTCAGCATTATCCCAGTTCTACAGTTCTGCCAGTACCTGTTTTGTATCTTCTACTCACTTGCTCAGATTTGTGCTGCACATATTTTATTTCCCTCCTAACCTTCTCTGTATTCCCCCCGTGCAAACGTGCATGCTTTCTCCTGCACACACATTCCGGATACAGAATGTAACCTCTGATCCTCTGTTTCAAAGAGACCAGGACTCCTGACTTCAGCAGCTGCATAGTAAGAAACACTATGCAGAGCTTGCTGTCCTTGCAACAGGCAGCATCTCTGCCTGAACAGGCTGCGTTCCCATGGTCCTGCCCCTGGACCCCCGAAGATCCGTACATCTCGGTACCATTCTCAAGCAACCTCAGTACCTTCAAGTTTCCAAACTCACCGAAATAAAAACTTCTCTCCCCTGTAGGGCCGTACCTCACTCCCAGCGGAGTGGAGCAGCCTGCCCTCCACCGCTCCATCCCACACGCACACGAACACAGCGGACCTGTTCTTTGCTCTACCAATAAATGCTGTCTTGTACATGGAGTCAGAGTGGAAGAAAATTAAACTCTGCCACGCACGCCTAGTTTGCCAAACAGTAAGGCCTTGTATTCAGGAGAAGTTGTTCAGAAAGACACGTCCTATGTGTTACCCCAGTGATGCGGCCTCTCCTCAGGCAGAGCAGCAGTACAGTACGTAACTGCAGTTTCACCGCTACTTCTCTCCGCACGCAGTTCAAAATCCTTCCAAACATTTCCAATGACCTCACGCTTATCGGAACACTTTTAAGATTATATTAGAAAAAGATACCAAACCAATATGAAAAACTGTGCCCCACCACTGCTCATACTGCCTAGCAATTTTAAGCAAAACTATAGTGAGTTTTGCTTTTTCAAACAAGACAACAGATGGTTTTCATGAATTTTGAAAATGCATCTTTCTACTTCTCGTAATATCCACCTAGGAGGGGAACCAAACCCATCAATGAATTAAATGAGGAAACCTCATGAAACGAGTATCCCACTTCATCTCACATCAAATATCTATTAAAAAACTGTAAGATAAAAATTTAAAATATGATCAAATAACCTAATAATAACATATCCTTCAACCAAAACAGTAATTTCATTTTTATTTCATTCATTGCACATTTATGTGATGGCCATAATTATTAGCTTTGCCTCAATGCAACTTCAACCAAAGAGATTTGAGATTGAAAGCCTTCCAGTGGAATCTAGCTATTGCCTAAAAAGTTGTACTTCAACTCCATGTTTTTAAAATCCTGTGTCCCCGCAGTAAAAAACAGAAAAGGACATGGCAAATGATTTAGACATTTCCCAGTTTCCATGCGATCCCTCACCTTTCATTATAACTCTGCCACAGCATGCATATTTGTTTGTTTCCTACGAACAAGCATGTGTAATTTCAATATTACAGACAGCTGTAGAGCAGGAGTTCAGTGAATTTTTTGTAAGAGTGGTCCCGAAAAGCTAGCATGCCTAGCAAAGCCTGGCTAATGCCATGATACAATCTTTCTAGTCTAGAATAGTTCTTACAGAGAGCATACCCAAATATGGAGGGACTTTGAGAACCTAAACTCATGGGTTTTCGTTTCAGTACCACAGCTGTGTAATATAAATCCACAGCTTGCAGATACACAGACACCATTTTCATGTTGTTTCTTACACAATTCACAGGTGAGAAATGTGCAAGACATGAAGGCCCTTTCATTATCAACAGGGTCCAAAATGACCTTGCTGCAACAACATATCCCATTGCATTATACTTACTATCAACAGCAAAGCAAAACCAAACCACCACCTAACTTTCAGCTGTTACAAGTTTAGATTTAAGACTCCGATTTGGAAGGTCTATGCATGTAGGCCTATTGCATCCTACATGCAAAGCAGACATCCATAAAGTTCCCAATCCTGTTCACACTCATTCTACTACCCAAAGAGATTACGAGAAAGATCATTTTTACTTAGGTGCGTCTACATGCTTACGTATCAACTCATTTGACGCTATCCTCTGCAAATATGTTCCCTGAAACATCTTACAGACTACAGTTGCCTTAAACTACAGATCTTCGTATTAAAATTTAGCCTTACAATTGTTATAACGTAAAGAAGCTAAAAGCAAGTCTGACTGAGGAATAAACTACGCATTAACTTTGAGGTAGCAAAAGGGGTACAAAGAACTCCTGTGCCTAAGAACCTACCTGAGAGCTTGAGTCCTCGTTCGCCAACCTGAGTGTTGTAACCATTTGGCATTCGAAGAATAGCATCGTGGATTCCGGCTAACTTCGCTACTGCGTACACCTCTTCCGGTGTTGCACTGATATTGCCGTAGACCAAATTGTAATAGATAGTGTTATGGAAGAGAACAGCATCCTGCATTTATGGAAAGAGTATTTTAAAAAAAGAAACCATGAACAATAGTTTAAAAACTGTCCCCAATCCATGAAAGAAATCAATGCAGAATAGCTTACGTTTTTTCTACAAAGCCTGAAGGTAAAATATTTGGGGAAATTTATTTTCCCCAAAATGGGATTAATATACATATATTTAGGACACAAAATGTATGGCATGCATACTTTTACCACTTTGCTAACTCATTATGGGTGGTAATCAACTATAAAGCTAAATCATTTAAAGCTGGAGGCAGTTTCTCACTAAGAGGCTTAAACACATTTCAGAAGTTGGATCTATGTAATGATGCACGTAAAAAAATAACATTTCCTGACGGGGGGTTGGGGGAGGAAAACAGATGCATGGTGACTTTCAAAGGAACCAGACAACGCCACTGCATTAGGATTGGCCTTCACTGAACCACTGCCTGAATACTGAGAATTACTACTATGACGGACTACTCGGGGAGAACGAAACATGGTATACCTGAGGTACAACTCCTATCGCCTTTCTCAGACTTTCCAAACTGACATTTTGTATGTTCTGTCCAGCAACATAAATATTTCCTCTCTGAGGTTCATAGAAACGAAATAATAATCTCACAATTGTGCTTTTCCTGAAATTGAAAAGGATTGAAGCTAGTGTTACATTCCTGGTTTGCCATTTACAATCTCCAAACAGAATTCATGCCACAAACAAAAACAAAAAGCGAAACACAAGAATAAATGCATTTAAGAAACAAATTCTGCATCATTGATTGGCATATTTAGTCCATTTACCCACCCTGACCCACTACCTCCTACAATGGCCACTTTCTTTCCTGCAGGGACTTCAAAAGACACTCCAGCAAGGACTTTCTGCCCCTCAAGGTATTCAAAATGCACATTATCAAAGGCAATGGCAGCAGTCTGTGGTGTGATCTGCAGGGGCGGAGCCAGCTCTTTGTCCTATTAAAAGAAGAGTGCCACTTTATATGCTGCCCAGAAAGTACCTCAAGCAGTTCAACAAGCTGAACAGTCCATTTCCCAGCTGAGAACATGGCAAATAGACACTCCAGCTTGGATATGTTGAAAATAATTATAATCTGCCACACAAGTAAAATTGGTTTGTTCCTCTTTTTCCGCAACAGAAAAAAGTTCTGCTGTAAACATTCTGCTTCACAAATGCTTTTGCAGTAATAAATTCTGCATCATTAATTACAAACGAAAATTCAAGCGCAAGGCACGAATACTTCAATAAAAAAATCTCAATACAAACACAGCTTCCGTGAAGCAACTTTTGCTGTCACTAAAAGGCTCTGTGAGAAAAAAGCAGCTGCTATTGCACTAACTGCACTTAAAGAGGAGGTAGAACAGCATCCTTACACAACATCTCTTTCTTGAATAGAAATTAAACCTGGAAGGTAACAAACGGGGTGAAATGATGGCATTGCAGAAAACAGCCCTATTAAATACCCAGATACTTTAGGAAAATAAGCTACTACTTACTTTAATTTTGGTATCTACACTGAGAAGTGTAAACAAGGTATTCATATCTATAAGTGCTTGTCTTGTCTCTCTGTATACTGTTCCCAGGAAGTTTAGGGGAAGAGAAAGCTGGAACAGCAATCCATTCACCATTACTAGATCTCCAACAGAAAGGCTGCCTTAAGACAAAATGGATGTGAGAGAATAAGGAGACTTGAAGGGTTGTCTTGTTAGGAAGCACCAAAAGATTTTAAAAAAATAATCACGTCAATCAAGTCTAGTTTCTTTTATCTCATTTCTAAAACCAGATGTTTAAATAGTAGACAAAACGCATTCCCAGAAGATTAGATGTTATATAGGAAGGTGCCTGAAACGAATGGCAATGTCTGTGTGGATTTCACCAAAAAACACTGAGATATAATAGCACCTGGAAAGTAAGACAAGCAGCATATCAGGAAATTCACGGAAAACATCAGGTTGTAAAGTTGTAAATTCCACAGATGGAAACATAAAGGGGCCTAAGTAAGTTAGAAGGGGAGGAACTAAGCTACGAAAGCAGGAATCAGGAAAGACAATCTTAAGTACAATTACAGACAAATCCAATGATAAAATTTGTCATGATCAAGAGAGAGGACTTTCACACTATACAACAGAGCTGCCAAAGCATGTGGTGAGAACCTCTGGGCAGCTTAACATCAAATATACTGATCAAGGGAAAATTCAGGATGACACACTAGCTGAAGGTAAATGCCAGGTCAGTTCAGCTGAAACAGGTTCAGAAAGATGATTTAAAGCTGTATTTCTACCATGCTGTTTAAAGGCTATTCTAAATTTTCTTAAGGACAGCTATAAACTGCTCCTACTGACTTCTCCATTCACTGTGTAACTCTTCCCTGTCCTGGCATCTCTTAAAAAAAGCAAAGCAGATGCAAGAAAGACAACATGATAGAAAGGTCTACCCTTCAAACACATCTGGATGCTAACAGTGTTTAAAGCATCATTATTTTCACTCTAAAATCACCTTGCTTCATGTGAGCCTTATCCCAATACTGCACTCATCTACTGCATTTGAAGCCTGTACTGTGTCTTCCTAAACAAGCAGGATTTACTTTATGTAGTCAATTAGACAAATATAGATGAAAAACTCTACCACATGGAAACAATTCTTTTAATAATGTGCCCTTACTAATCTAAGGAAAGGGAAGGACACTGGTAATAAAACTACTGGAGACAAAGCACACAGCTATATACACATTGGGGAAAAGTTCTGAATCTTGCCAACATGGGAAGGAAGAAGGTTACAAAGAAAGGATCTTTGTAGAACGTCCACAGAAGCATTTGTATTTGTATTAGTGTGTTTCACAATCCTTCAACAGAAACTTCCCAAATTTACATTTTCTTAGGATCTTTCTCTAACTGCTGAACTTTTAAAATGCTTCTAATGAAATCATATTAGTTACTGCTATGTATCTATCTCATGGAATTAATAGTACTCCAAGAAGCAGAAATACCCAAAACTTTCAAAATGAACTATCACATCAACCGTAAGTTAACTAAAACTAACACCTCTATTGCAGATTAATTAAGGTAAAGAAGAGTCATTTCCAGCTTACAGACAGATGAGTTACCTGCCACAATGCCCTGGCTAGCAAGCACCATGATGGCCGTTAAGCCAATACTAAAAATAGCATTCTGTCCAAAGTTCAGGAGAGCTAACGTAGAGGTAGTCTTCAGGGAGGCGTTTTCATATGTCTTCAAGAATCCATCATACCGTTGGGCTTCATATTTTTCATTATTGAAATACTATGACATACACAAAAATAACAAATGTCACATTCTCAAACATACTAGGCTGTATATTTAACTAGTTATAAAATTCTGTATAAACATACTGCATGCACCAATACACACAACCCTTCCTCAACACTTGCAACAACTAAAGAGAAAAGAAGACAAAAGATTAGTCTGTGAAGGCAAAAACCACGAGCAAACCCCAGCAGGTTCTGCACTGGGAGACATTATAGAGATCCCTACCACACTCGTATTCTAGTAACACTGGGTGTCTGTCTTGCAAAAAACTTCTACCTGATTAATGTCAAAACCAAACAGCAGCTGCCACTAGATGCTAAAAAGAAGAAAAAATATTATCCTCTATGTACCAGAACATCCTTGCTACTGTGATGCTGGCAAATTCTCCAGAACAGTACTTCTCACACAATGTCTATTTCTGGGTCTTTTATCATGGATAACTCCACTGCTTATCTTTCCACTTCTAGCTCTCCAATTAAAAGCAGTGCAAAATAAGCATGAGCCTGAACAATTCCAAAACTGTCCACAGGATTTTTTAATAGTAGCAGCAGACCACCAATAGAGACCTGTTCTGTGATGCTAACATTGCAATGGAGTGGTACAAACTACAACAGGTAATGAAAACAGAGCCGTGGTCATTTGAGAAGACGGCATGTTGCAGGCTGACATTCAGAAGACAATTTCACAAACAAGTGAAGAGAAGCTTCTTCAAGACTCTTTTGCAGAAACTGATGGTCAAGGCAATTCAGTCATGACAAACTTCTCTTTATTCGTAAATAGATTTTTTTCAAGCCCTACTAGTAACTTTCATGCTACTCTGTCAATATCATGTAGTCCTCTTCAAATGAATAATGCTTTAAAAACAAGCTATTGCTCCAAGTATGTCGCCATACAAGAGATGAACCTTATGACTCGCTTTCCTTACGCCGACAGAAGACAAAGAACCCAGCAGTGAAGACAGGCCTTACCTTCACAGTCTCATAATTCAGCAGCGAGTCAATTGCAGCATTACCCGCATCATTATCTGCTTTGTTCATTTCTATTCGAAACTTAGTCCTGTAAAATGAAGGCTTAATACAGTCAACAGTTCAGGCTGAGGTGGCTCCAAGAATCCTGCCGAATGTGAGGGCATGCCTTACCTCCACTGAGTAATTCCTATTGTGAAGGCTGCATAGGCTCCTAGCGTCCCCAGGGTTACTAAAGCAAACTCAGCACCACATTTGTAATACTAGAATATTTAAAATAAAAGAAATAAAGTCATAATTTTTAAAACTTCACTGTTGTCTCAAAACTATGAAAGCTTAGCCTGGGACAAGAACTCTGAAGGTCCCTCCCAACACACTCCCTGCTCTGAACAGCTTAAAACTAAATACAGGCATAAACTGAAAAGGAAAGCAGCAAGGAGAAGGGCATAGATAAGAAGGTGGGAGGAGATAACCAAGAGCTAGTGTATAACATAATACTGGCAAGTTATTTTTGCCACTATAAAACATGAAAGTTGCTGTTAACACAAATAAGTATTTGTTTACATGCATTTTGGGTGGGTTTTGAAAGAAAGCTGAAGACTGCAGAAGAAATAAAAGGCCTTGCAAAACAATTTATGAAGCCTTTTCTCTACTTCAGGGTACATCAGGAGAAAAAAAAGCTGTAAGAAGAAAAATTGAAGCATCATGGCAGGTTGGCTGACAGCCAGCTTGATTTGCAACTTCAAAAGGTTATAAAATTTAACCCAGTATCAACAGGGATTTTAATCAAATTTGAATGTAATAATGTGAGTTAAGTCCTTCTAAAAAGAAAAGGAATAAACAAAACAGGATTCTTGCTTTTAATTTAGTCTAAGCTATATAATTGACGTCTAGATTTTAGCACATAAATATCCAAAAATCCCGATTTCAAAGGACAGTGTGATTTTAGAAAAGTTTAAAATGAGCTTATTAAGCTTAAAATCTACAAGAAGGAGAAGCCTATTTTCCAAGAGGTTATTTTCACTTCTAAGTTTTGAGTAAGAAAAGACCAGTATTCAGCAGAGAGCAAATAATCATTCCCTCCTCTGTCCTCAACACACTAAGGCACAACATTCCTGGACATTTGCATTCTGCTTCCTCAGTGTTTACCCAGATATAGTTGACACTTCTGCGCACAGTTTACTTTCCTGATTTCACTTCTTCAACAATTCTGAAGAAAAACATTTTAAAATATCCACATAAATATCACTGGCTGAAGACAGGCGTTCAATGTGAAACCAATTTCAAATAAGCTGATTTAAAGTAACTAATATTCGAAAACTATGGATTGCTCTCACAACCACCTTGTAAACCAATTATTATTAGTAGTAGTAGTACTTAGTAGACTCTGGTAAAAGAAAATCAATGTATTGTTCCTAAATGAGACAATTCCAACTCACAAATAAACGACACTCACCAGAATTCCACTGACTAGTGCCACTTCAAACATGGTAGGTCCCAGATTAAATACTAAAGCACTAAGAACAAAACTGATGCCTCTTGTTCCTCTGTCGATGGTTTTTGACAGAGCTCCGGTTTGCCTACTGAGATGGAACGCCAAATCCAGGTTATGAAGATGCAGGAAAACATTCTTCGCTATCCTTCTGATTGAATTTTGAGCTACTTTCCCAAATACTGCATTTCTAGCTTCATTAAATAACGCTGCCCCAGCTCTTGAGATACCATCTGAAAATAGATGAAAAAGTTTACAAAATGAAAATAACTGTATTTCCAACTTCTCCTTCATGCATGAAATTACGTTAGACTCATTCTTTACATATTTTCAACATTTTTAGTTCAAAAGGTAATTTATACTTAATTGGTCCCAAACTTTATGCTATTTTTCACCTATAAACCATTGTGCACACTGTTTAAATCAGTTTCTTTTGCAGCTGGCTATAAGCAAGGGTAGGATTGATAACAAGAAATCATTTCTATAAGCATGACTTCATTTTTTAATTGCAATACCAGCAGCAAGGTCACAGAACATTGGAAACAGACATCAACCCAGAAGTAACTACGAAATAACCATCGTAGATCCTTAGCAGTGCAAAGCTCTGCTATCCCACTCCCTTACTGAGGAATGTTAATACTTCCCAACGGATTTGGAAATACCACTTACAGCCAATGAGAACGGCAGTTGCCACAGTTGCCACTGTATTTGGTGCATCACTGAGGTTGAGTATGTTTCCAGATACCTGGTTGAGGTTGTCTACTGCATATTTAAACATGAAGGGAACCAGAATATTCATGGCCTAAAAGCATAAAAACACCCATCAGTCCATATGCATTAAAATATGTATCTCTGTAGCATGACTACTTTTTCTGAAATTGCTGTACGGTTATATGTAGTTCCTAACCACTCAGTGCAGGTGAGATGGCTCTCCAGCTCCAGCACAATATTCTCCACGCTTTTAAGTCTTTACTCCTGGGACTGCAGGGTTAGTTTGTCTCTCTTGCTGGCTCCTTTTAAACATCAATTGCTATCCAAACAAACTGTACACTGCAAAGGCACTTCAGCTTCTGAGGCTGAGCGCTCAGTACAGCAATGGCAAGAGAAGAATCAAGTAGCAGACGCTGCATGACACAGACAATGCGACTAAATTTTGTCGTCATCACAGGTCATTCGCTCTTTGTGATACTGGCAATACGCAGTATGAAGAGCTACTAGTACAAAAGAAACAACTCACCCACATATTGCTAACACCAAGTCAATCGACAATGTATTAAACCAAAGCTCTAGTGAAGTCAAAGAAAAGAAGTTAACCCATCCTTTGTCTCTTCTGACTGTTAATACTACCTTTATATTTAAACAATGCTTTCCATTTTCACATAGCATGAGAAAATACTGGAAATACTTTCTTAAAGAAAACATAAAATTCTTAAGTCTTGTTAATGTTCCATTCTTACATCACCCATTCGTACCAGCTAGAAAAAAGTTAACTGTCAATCTTCATATAATTAATAGAAGTCTTTAATTCAAACTGCTTCTAACTGAATATTTGAAAATAAGGTATACAAGTTTTTCAGCAGTTGAACAAGTATGTTAAGACCTACAGTCTTACAATCATGGCAGATGCTAAAATATTTTACAGTGAGCTGATTTTGCTTAAAGTTTAGGGTTTTTTCAGTATCTGGAAATAAATTGTGGGTAGGTGACAAATTATTTTGCATGAGAAGAAACAAAAAAACCAGAACAGATTCACAAAGATATTTTAGCTCTCTCCACCAAATGTTTTGTATATCCACTTAGATCTTAATTGTATTTAGGAACGTCTGTCACAGCTGAAAGTCCAGGGAAAAAAACTGTAAATTAACTGGATAAAACTACGTTCCAAGTGAAAAGAGTGATAAAGCCATAACTTCAGTCCAAATTCAAGCTGGGAGACAGGCTTTTCGTAATTACAGAAACTATCCCAGTATCAAGTATTCCCAGTGTTGCAAATTACTGTAAGAAGACAGATTCTTCACCAAGAGGGGAAAACAGAGTTTTTGAACTACTTCCTTCAATTATAGGATTAAAGAAAAAAATTTTAAGTTAATTTTTTGAACCTGTTCTGTTTATTTTTTTTAAACACTGTTTTAGGCAAAAGTTTTAAATGCAACTGAGGAAGGAATCCATTTTCTCCTCTTCCCTTCTGTGCCTCCATACAGCAGAATCCAGACAACTCCTGAGAGGGTCTGAGAGCATCTAGGTGAGATTATTACTGGTTTGTGATTGAAAAAAGAAAACAGCTGAAAGATCAGGTCCTATTTCATATATGTTCTTCTGAAATTTCAGGTGCAAGCCTGAGAGTCATTCAGCAACAGCTCCCCTTTTTATAGACTGGAATTGTGGAAATTTCCATTACCAAAAAAAAAAAGACTCAAGGTTAGCAATATCTGCAGAAAGGCAATAAATACCATCAAAGCAGCAGTATACAATAGTGTCCGACAACTTCAATTATACACCGCAGACGAACAGGTTACTGCTATGACACGCTTAAACCCTGAGCATAAAGCCCCATAAAGAACTGAGGATGCATTAACAGAGGTTTTGAATCTTTACAATACTGAAGTCCAAATTCCTCCCTCCTTTCCCCAGTATAATCATAAAACCCTACTTTCCCTTCAGAGTTACTGAAACTCAATTTTTGGGTGGCATTTTGTTCTTAATAAAGATGAATATACTACCATGTGTGTTACAGTGATGACCAAGATGACAAAGTGCAGGTTTTCCTGGGAGAGACTACTCAGTAGAAAATAAGAGTATTGTAATATAGATTGTCGTGATTTGCTGCAGATTCTTACAAATCCCTCTGCAGGGATTTTACTCTTCAGTAGACTACGCTACACTACAGGTAGTTTAGAAATAGAACTACAGATATATTTTAAAATCCATTTAAAGAAAAGAGATGTATTCTTTAAACTGCAGTTCTCTACTCACAATTAATTTAACCAGTAACAGCCTACGATTTTGCAGAAATGTCGTCTTTTACATCAATATAATTCTACCCAATAGAGTTCTAAATGAAATTTAAAGCCTGGTCTTAGGTTATAGTTGTTCTGACTCCTGGAGGGTAAAGCTGGAATAAGAACAAGGCAGCATGGTATTGCATTTCATTAGCAATCAAGACAGTCTGCTTTCCAGTAATTTAAAAAAAAAGTTAATCTTACAAAGTTTACAGCAAGAGAGATGAGAAGCCATTATTAGAAACAAGCCTTTCCTACTCAATTTGTTAAGTATAATGAGATTGCGTTCGCATTAATGGAAACAAAATTTCAGCCCTCTACATAAACTCACAGCTACCTCTTTAGTAGCCTAGATTTGCTGGCACAGAACAAAAAGCTTTAAGCACACCTAGGTACACTACAAAAAGTCACCATGCAAAACAATTGTCTTACGCGATATACCAATACAGGTTTCCTTCCTCTTCCTAATGCCTTGAAGCTTGATAACAATTCCCATTAGAAAATCCTTTTAATATAAATTTGTACATTTTCTATTTATAATTTTGAATTAACAGCTCATCCCTGCTTGAATTTATTGGAAAGCAAACACAGCACCCATGCAGTCATCCCAACTCAACTGCCCACATTTAACAGCACGTTATACTGTAATGCATCATGCTTAAATGAGTTTGAACATTTTTTTTAATGACTGCACTGTTTTAAGCTGACAATGCATCATCATCTCTATTCCCTTGTGGGACTACACTACTTTTAAGGTAAACAGTCTTATCTTTCATTTTGCTCTTCCCAGTATTTCTTGTTTAATAAAGATGATGAATTAGTGACAGGCTGAACCCCAACAAGATAAATCTGGTCTACAGTGAACTCTCCTTTTGCCAGTAATTCAACGAGAAACGTTGACACGAAGATGACCGAATTTCTCTCTGGACCAATATAAACACACACATCCAACAAGTCCATCTGCAGAAATACAAACAGAAAACTCCATCCCTTACAGAGGTAAGACTACTAAGCAAGCTACAAAATATGGTCCAAAAGCGGGAAGAAGCATCTAGCTTCATGCCTTCTTCGAATTTAATGATGACCTGATATGTACTTATTCCAGTAAGAGGAAAACAAAGAAAAAAATAAAAAACATTTTTCACCTGAAACTTCCCAAAAAAGTAACAGTTTCTAAAGGTTTATTGTAATTATCCAACTCCATCTGAGCCCACAAAAAGGGCTCAAACACCAAGATCATATGTACGTACTTAACTAATCAGATACGATACTCGAGTCTCGCCTCCTTAGCCAAACAATTTCTTCTCCTGAACTTAGAGAATTAGTAGTCAGTAGAAAGGCAGGTAGTCTGAAAGCTTTCTCCAGCTCATGAATAACACATGCTTGGTCTATGACCAAAAGGCCAAAAACCATTACAAGCTGACAGAGGTGACAGAGCGATTTTGTCATATTCAGGTGTTTAATCCAGCTTCTCAGAAGCCCAAGCGCTTTTTCTTTTCATGCCGCAGAAGGGAAGAAACAGAGAAGAAGCCTTTACTATACACGCCCCAGCAGAGATGACAAAAAATGGGAGAGGGAATGCGGAAAAAGAAAAGCCAGGTATGTAGAACCTGAGCAGGCTGATCTATGTGCTGAAAACATACATAACGCCTTCGGTACTCCTCTTGCCTGTCTTCTCGTTGCGTCCTTCAGATCACACATGTCTAGATAGGCTATAAATATTTAAGATAAAAATTTAATGCATGTCATAATACAACAAGTCTTCCAAGGAAAAGAAGACCTTACTAGCCCTAGAGCAGACTCCATCCTGTCAGCTCCCAGTCATAAAACGCCATACAAACAGCTCACTTTGAAGGCTAACAATACTACTAGCAGTTATGTGTAGACAAAAAGGAACCAAAAATCACAATAATTTGTTCAGTGACAGGCAACCCACAAAAGGAGTCAAGACAGATTGTAACTGCAGGCTCTTCTGTAGCTGCGCACACAAACTGGCTTTTGCTTTGAAATTGAATTTTACTGAACCAGAAGATTTAACGGGATAAATTATTTCTCAAGCAGCAAGACAAGGAGGTATGATCTCCAGCTTTCTGGTGGTTAAGTAAGGCCAATCAAACTGGGTGTGAACTCCTAATTTTCTTCCTGTGGCTGAGGATTTCATAACCTACCTCTGCTCTGTGATTTCTCTGGAGTTTTCTTAGAATAAAATTGAAGTCACCCTGCAGCCTCTGTCTCAAGAGAGTCACCATTTGGATCTTTTCTTCTACCTAGAAACAACTTTACGAATATAGAGCTATAAAACCTCACCAAACTCTTTGGTCAACCTCAGAAGATGTTGGCCAAAAGGCTTACAAAAATATTTCTTATTAGGGAAGGTGACCAGCAGCAGGCATCATGATCATATGCAAACCCTCTGAGAAGGAGCAGCCTTTAGACAAAATCCATAATAAGGCTGTAAATCCTTCAGATGCAGACAAGTCCACAGAAAACAAAGAGTTTAGGCCAGGACTGCAGCGAGGAGAACGATACGCTGGCATTCTCGTGCTAACACAACTATACAGTAAACTGTATTCAACAAACGGCTGGTGTGGTCAATCAAGTACACCATAATTAACCTCACAAGCAATCAGAACAAAGGGCTCCCAAATGGGATAATGAGGAAACTGCACCAGATTATACACGGTCCAGACAAGCTACAGGTAAACTAATTTATGTTTCATTTTCTCTAGGACAAAGCAACCTTTAGTTTGCTCTGTAAGAAAAGCAGATGTTCAGGGCTTGAAGATTTGACAGACTTACTATAGCTCTGTAACGAACTATTGCATGTCAGTTATGCCATGGTAACTACATGCACATTTAGAAAATGTAAAGTATGAAGCAATTTAAAGAAAATTTACTCCACAAAGGAAGAGTGGACATAGCCCAGGTGATAAGGGGTAACTTGTTAAATTGCTGTTACTCAAAAATGCTTGAGTTCTAACACAGCTTTGTGTTAGAACATTAAAAGAACATTAACAAAAGAAAAGAAAACAAAGATTTGTTTTAATTAAAACAAAAACAATTTAATTTTCAAATTAAAAGAAAACAAAGAACATTAGCGAAGAATAGCTAGAAGACATCCATGCAATTTTTCACCCCAGCCAGTTATAATATATATTCTGTAGAGAGCTTGCTGTGTGTTTTCCCAGTGAAATCCCAGTGAAATCCTTGTTTGCCAAAACAAATGTTCTCACAAAACACTTGTGCTTTAACAGGCATCTCCTAAAACCTGGGCAAAGCTCAACAGGTTTTTTGCTGTGCTTCTGGGAATCTGCTCTAGCCACCAGGGCTTCCAGGCTGCCTTGTACAGAATCTGAAGTAGGAAATTTAAGAGAACGCTTAAGAGAGACCCAAACATGCAGTCACTTCCCCAAAGAGCAATTAAGTGCCTGATTTTCTGAGAGGGGGAAACTTCTCTTTCTCCCAGCAGAAATGTAATAGCTCTGTATTATACCAAATACAGAGCTATCTGCAAGAGTCAGGCATCCTGGCCATGAATTTTGTTTTCGTTACACCCCAGAAAGCTGCTTGAAACATTGTCTGTGTTCATCAAAGCAAGGTACAGTGCTACCACATGCAGGATTAGATTCTGGATTCACATTCTCTTATAACCCTACAAATTAGGAAAGTGAGGGGAAAAGCAGAAGAGAAAAAGAAAAAATACTTCAAGCTGATTTCAAAATTGCCTTCAAATTATTATAATTAGGAAGAGATCGCTAATAAGAGGCTTTAAAAAAAGAAGGTGAGTTCGAAGAATTTTCATATTCATCTGGTATATGGGGTTTTCTTAAATACACATCACAAAACCTCAGCGAACCAAGCATATAATCAGTCAAACATCATTGTGAGGGCAACTGCACAGTATACAAGGCAAAATGCTCCTAGCATCTGTGTTTTGAGCAGGTAGCTTCCCAGATAGCTTAAGTGTAATAGAAACAAACCACTGCTGCATATTTCACACAGGCACGCAAAAAGGGTGGAGGCCCACTTGTCCAGCCACTCCATATTCTGCGTGTCATGACCTGCATTATCTCCAACGTCCCGAACAGCAGCACCAACCAAAATATCTATTGTAGACAGCACCTGCTAGCACCCGATAGATTGCTCATGAGAAAGAGCTGTAGACCAAAAGACTGGCCTTTCCCCTTCTGCTCAAATAAATGAGCACATTTCTCTTCCAAGCACTCTTCTTTTAACACCTATGTAGCAGATATTTGTTTCTTCTCTTTGCATAACATGGCAATGTTGTCGAATGCTACAAAGTTGCTAGTGCAACTAGTTTAAGTGCGAAAACTCCTTGCTAAGTAGTACCTACTCTAGCTTACCCCACCAAAATGCCAAAATTCGCGTTACGTTTGGTAAAAGTTGTCATACTTCAAAGCAGCCCAGCTGAGCCATAATTCTCAATGAAATTTACTCCCAATATTTTGCAATCAATTTTTTTTTTCCCAAAAGCAAAAGATTTTTTGCACAAAGGTAACATTTGCTCTTCTGAACCATTTCCACATGGTTTGTACAAAACTTGAATTATATCCTCCATTAATCTGCAGAAAGATTTTGCATGCCTATTTCTTTCCAAGAATGAAAAAACACTGATTTTGTTGCAGGTAAGAGTATAAGAAATCCTTTCACACACTGAAGTAAAGGTAAGAGCAACCGTCCATTTCATAATCACAAGACTACAAGAAAAATCCTGTGAATGAAAGCATGCTCCAAAACAAAAAATAAGTTATGTATTTTTTTTTCCCACATTAGGACAGCTGAGGAGTCCCCAAAACAATAGAAATTCCACTGTCATCTCACAGGGGAATATCAAGAAAAGACTGGAGCTCAAATCCTCTTATTGATAGCACAGCAAGAGTTGTGAGTAGATACCACCATATTGCTCAAGTTCAGAGTCGAGAATGGGCACAGAGCCCTGAGGAAATCCTGTTTTGACAGACAACAGCACCACACAAGAAGAGAAGATCTGTAAGCAACCTTTACCTCACATTTCCCATGACTTATGATGTAAATGATTAATTGGCAATGGGCCATTCAGCGAGACCTGGATAGGCTGGAGAGCGGGACGGAGAGGAACCTGATGAAGTTCAACAAGGGCAAGTGCAGGGTCCTGCACCTGGGAAGGAACAACCCCATGCACCAGTACAGGCTTGGGGTGGACCTGCTGGAGAGCAGCTCTGTGGAGAGAGACCTGGGTGTGCTGGTGGACGACAGGCTGACCATGAGCCAGCCCTGGCTGCCAAGAAGGCCAATGGCACCCTGGGGTGCATTAAGAGTAGTGTGGCCAGCAGGTTGAGGGAGGTTCTCCTCCCCCTCTACTCTGCCCTACTGTGTCCAGTTCTGGGCTCCCCAGTTCAAGAAAGATGAGGAGCTACTGGAGAGAGTCCAGAGAAGGGCTACGAAGGTGATGAGGGGATCGGAGCATCACTTCTACGAGGAAAGGCTGACGGAGCTGGGCTTGCTTAGCCTAGATGATCTACAGAGGTCCCTTCCAACCCCGACCATTCTGTGACTCTGAAAATCCTGGACTAATATGAGCAATGGAAATAAAAATTCTGGTCATCATCATCATCTCCATAACCACACACATGCATACCACATGCATACACACTCTGTTAAAAAATCCAACCTATTATTTCTAACACTAGGTGCTCCTCATATGGGAAACAGACATCTTAAGATTCTAAAAGCCTTTAAATAATAAAAAAAAAATCATTCCTTGTACGAACTCCAGATGAACAGTAACTATCACAGTACAATGAAGTATCTGTTCTTACCTTTGCACTTGCTAAAAACCCCAGAGATATGGCTACTCTGGCTCGCAGATCTGGTCTGTCTTTGGGCCACACGTAAGACAACATTGCTCTGATAATCTTCTTGGCATCTATCTCTTTCAGCTATTGGAAAAAACAAACAAAGGCATCGCATTATAAAGAGACCCCAGGAAGCAAAATAACAATGTTTGAGACTAGGACTCCATATTACAATTTCAAGTTCTAAGTTTTCAGCTTTATATCCATAACATGCTGTTAAAACAGATGAATTGTTCTTAATTCACATGTCCTCAAGAGTGCACGTATAGCTAGCTGTAAATGAAATACAGAGAAAGCCACAATTCACCATAGCTGAAAGACTTCACAGAATAAACAAACTGACCCTTCTTCTTTATCTTCTCAAGGTTTCTCTACAAAATGCAAGGGCTTGGTATTTCTTCCTCAGAAGCTGTTTCAACATAGCATAGAAACAACAGGAGGGAAAATGCAAAAAAATAAAAGCATTTAATGAAGTTACAAAAAACTAAGGCAAGAAGGAAGTCTGAAAGGTCTACAATAAACATAAGTAGTTTGGAGAATATTCTGTGAGTCACAATAGAATACAATATTAAAAAAAAATCACTAGCAACTCAACTGACTCTGAAACTGAATACTTATGCTGATACATAAATCGAACTGAATATAAATTTCAGCTCAGATTATTTGGTTGCATTACTATATATTTAAGCACTTCCAACAGTCACTTTCAGAGCTTTTTGGTCATCTTCGCTTTTGCAGAGAAGTGAGAAATACTCTCATTCTGCCCATGTCTGTTAGGGCATGTTTTCAGGAGCCCAAAGGACAGTCCTTCAACGGGTGCCCAATGAAGTTATGACTACCAGCAAGAAAACTATTCTAGGGGCCTCCACTCAGCTTCCAATGTCACCACTTCTTTTAACAGAATGACCCCTGAAGTTGGGTCATCAGGCTTCATGAGGACAAAGATGTACACAGCCACACATTAGCTTAACTGATTACGTGAATTTTTAATGAATTCTTCAAATACGTTCTCTTTCTCTGAACCTCAAATTTTGCCCTAAATAAGACCACAATTCAGTTAACAAGTCTTCTTGAGAAATATTAGGTTTTTTTGGTTTGAGGCTTTTTGGGGGTTCTGTTTTCAGATATTTTTTGTTGTTGTTGGCTTTGGTTGTTGCATTTTTTAGATAAATACAGGTTATTTTACAGATGTATAGATGTCTGTATCACACTTGACATATATTCCACTAAACTCCCAAGTTCAATATGTTATCTGAAGGCTAAACCGTGCTATCCAAGCGAGAACAGCAGCACGTGCAGTATCAACAACTTGTTTGTCTGTGTTGGTTACCCTGGGGGATAATCTGAAAGACACCAAGCTTATCTAAAGCTGAAGGGAGGGCAGCAAGCAGCAGCTAATCTCTCCATTTCAGGCAATATTTTGTAGTCGGCAGGAGTGGGGGAAACAAAAAGTTAGTCCATACCTTCTAAAGATGACTTTCCTTTACAGAAGTCAGTAGAAATGAGGAGTTTTACAACACCTTTTAATGTTTCCCTCACTAGATTGTGTACTTCAAATGCTCTCTCCTGGACTTGAGGATAAAACAGATCAGAATAGAAATTCTCTGTTAAGGTCCAGTGTGAATGAGCAAGAAAGGAGAATAAGATTGCTGAGGTAACCAGGGAAGCCAACCCTGTAAATGTAAGCTTTTAAAAGCATCACAAAATTCATCTCAGTGCTTCTAGTGATAGCTTCAAAGAAAACCAAAAGGTAAGAAACATTGCATTTTGTCAACAATTACAAATGTATTGGAGCACTATACAGAATAAGCACGTATCAAATGACTTTTAGAAAATGGATATGTGGAATATTTGTACGTGAAGAGAGGATGCAAACCGTTTCTGGTGTGTCCTACCCATTCAGGAGATGGGGGTAGCTGCTGCAGCATACACATGAATCTTTCCGTTTGAGTCAAGCATGTGCATAAATAGCAGTTCAAACATTTGGAAAATATCTTTGATCACCACTTACAGGTTAAAAGGAAGTTATAAAAAATTGGTATCACATTAACACAAAAGATACTAGTGCAGCCAGAGCAGTTCTAATTTTATGTTGCTATTGGCTAGTCAGACTTCGCACAGAAAAGCTATTAAAAAAGAATGAAAAACACTGGCTGCAAACAAGGAATTTATTTCCGTTTCTTCATGGCTCAGACAGTGACAGAAATAAATCCATTCAGAAAAAAAGTCAGAAGGCAGCCAGTCATTTGCCAAAGGCCTTGCACAGGAACAAGAAGAAATATCAAAGCAGATGCACAATGCACACATATTACATCAAAGTTTACCATGAAATAAATGTTACTGTTGTACAGAAACATGAGTTGAAAATGGTTTAAATATGCAAGTGGCAACATTAAGAATTAAAATGAGCAATCTGTTAAATGGACTCAGGCTCTTTTATGATTCTCTGTGGTATATAAAAAGGTTGAGAGATGCATTTTTTTTTTTTTTACCTCATTTTAAGTGGCAGTAATGTTTTGCATTTTCTTCCAAGGCCTACTTCTACAGAAATGGAAGGAAAGTGTTGTGAATCTAATATTAATTGTGGATTCTCCTTCTCTGGAGATATTCAAGACCCGCCTGGACAAGGTCCTGTGCAGTCTGCTTGTAGGTGACCCTGCTTGAGCAGGGGGTTGGGCTGGGTGACCCACAGAGGTCCCCTCCAACCCCGAACATTCTGTGGTTCTGAAATATAGCAGGAAGCAAAGAAGAAAAGCTTTTTCTTCTTTTTGAATTCAGCGCATTTTCACAACACACTACCAAAAACTGAAGACTATTTGGAAAGCAACGAGCATTGGCCATCTCCCTGTCCCGTTCCCCACCCCCCATCCCATCCAGGTTCTGGACCTCTTAAAACACCTAAAGAGGGGAAAAAAAGAATGTCACCGTTCCTCTTGACAATCTCAAAGATTACTGACTACGGCAAAGCACTCACTGAGCTCACCCTGTGACTTTACAGATAAAGCCTATGCCAGGATGATGAGCTATCAGAAGCGTGATGGAAGAAAACGGTAGTTTGACTTGCATTTAAGCCGTCATCGCTGATGAACGAAAAAGACCCAGTCCTGGCTCCCTGTGTACTCACTCACAAAGCTGCATCATCCTCTGTACTTACTGTACATCTACATGTCTTACATCTGCACGGGGTTATTCTGCAAACCACTAACAGCTTGCTTCCTCGCCTGCTTTTTCCTCTCTTTGCAGCACCCATTTGTCCAGTCCCAGTCCATGCCTCGCACCAGCTCCGGAACTCATGAAACACCTTGAGTTTGTTGCAGGGTTTTATCTCAGTAAAGAGAGTCAGATAAACCTACAAATTCAGTAGCATGAGAAAAAGCATGGCTGAGAACAGAACTTACGTTTTGGGTTATTTTTTTTACAGCAAGAGGCATTTAAATTGTTTCTGTCCACGATATGCAGCTTGCTGTTCACAGAATCACAGAATCACAGAATCACAGAATCACAGAATAGTAGGGGTTGGAAGGGACCTCTGTGGGTCATCTAGTCCAACCCCCCCGCCGAAG
>Ga0065711_1027614_pt1 | contig 47545 bp, 27 predicted proteins | sample Hoacrofraction12_FD_59098 | JGI IMG/M metagenome (GOLD analysis project Ga0065711, IMG submission 59098) | Hoatzin crop microbial communities from Cojedes, Venezuela - Epithelial fraction 12 v2 (version 2) | ecosystem: Host-associated > Birds > Digestive system > Esophagus > Crop | place...
AAAAAAAAAAAAAAAAAAAAAATCCACTATCCAGCAAGGTCAAAAAATTAATGTAAACTCTTAAGATAAAAAAATTACAGGATCACCTCACACACACTGAACTCTGCCTAGCTGGGTTAATTACAGAGCAAAACTGTGCCCCTGTGTTCAAGCCCAGAAAGTTACGGTACCACACAAAGGGTAAAGTTTAAATTAATCAAAGCCTTTCTGGGTACTATCTTCATATTCATCAGATCCGCAATGTGACAAAGACACTCCTGTTACAAAATCCTATCAAACATGGGCACTTACGGAAAGTGTTATTTGCAATATGCTTCGAAAATCTCCTAGTGCTGAAAACCCGCAGTAATTCTCTCTTGCACTACTCCTAGAAAGTGGTCAATTCCAACAGAGACACCTGTTTATACCAGAAAATACACTTGTGAACCTTTATCGTACAAAACTATTTTAAGTACCCAAACCAGTGTTTTGCCCACCCTCCAAAAACAGGTGGACAATGACATACCAAGTACTTTCTTCTAGTAGCCTCCCTCAGTAGATAACTACTTAATTTTTATGTCTTCCCTATATAATGAAAACATACAAAGGCTACACCCCAAACCATAGAAGTCACTTACATAAAAAGCTTTAAAAAGCCAGAAATAGACAGAAAGATGAACATAATCTGATTACACACCTCCAAGCAAGTATTTCCAATTATTACAACTCAGATTATGGAATAATTCCTGCTAAGCATAGCATTAGAAACATTATTAAAATTAATGGTTGCAGTTGTCAGCTGATGAATGTATAATAAATACGGCATTATACACATGAGCATAAGGAGACAATATGTAATGAGTTATTTCTGAGAGTGGGAGACTATCAACAAGACATCAATTTTAACATTGTAATTTTTTCAATCTCTTAATACAGGCACACTCAGGAAGAAGTGGCAACTGAAGATTTCAGAAGGTTTTGGGTTTCTTGACTGTATTAATGCTATTATTACTCACAATACCCAGAATACGTTTGGCACATCCCCCAGAAAAGGTCCAGTCAGCGCTTCAAACATCTAAAATACAGCTTGAAGCAATTTCATAAACACAAGCTGGAGCGGAGGAGCAAAAGCGCAAGGCACACCAAGCTGCCAAGATACCATTGTCTATTAACAACTCTCATTTCAGGCACATCAGTGTAATGCGATAAACTATCAGCAAGATTTTTACAGCATAAAATTGCTATTACTGAGACAAGCAAATAGTACTTGAAGTGTCATGCATGGTTCACATAGGAGCCTTTCCCCCTAGTTTTATTCTCAAATTCCTACAGAAAAGCCTACAGCAACAAATAAAAAGTTTCTAGCCATGAAAACCTATTTTGCATTTATCTCAAGCCCTAGCTACTGGAATACTGTGATGATGTCAGATTTTCAGGTTTTATTAAAAAACTATTTCAGCTCTTAGGATTACAGAAGAGAATGTGACAGAATGACCCAAGAACACTCAGCAGTCAGACAAGAAATTAAAAAAGCATTCCTATTTTAATATAATTACTTTCATTGCTTGAGTAAGTAACAATAGAAAAGATGAATCATTTTGCTGCGTGGTGCTGGCAATTCTGCTTTCTGGGTCATTAAAAAAAAAGGAGGTAGTGAGACAGTCACACAGAGGGACAGCGGTCTCACCCTTCTTTGCTCCGATGCTGAGCAAGCTGCTGCGGTGTGACCCAGCCTTCCCCACAATGCCAGCAAAGGACGGGTCTGGGGCCAGTGCTGCAGGGCCCGGACAGAAATGTCACCTGCTGCTGGCCAGCTCTGCTGCCCTGGGGTCCCTTCTCTCATAGGAGAGTGCTAACAGCTCAGAGGCTTCGCAAGCACAGACCCACCAGAAGACATTCAATATACACCGGGCCTTGGATGCTGACAGGAGGCGCTGCACTCCTCTAGTCCAGGCATGAGATCACAGTTAAAATCAGTAAAAGCAGTATATGGAACAGAAATACCCTCCACCTCATGCTTGCTGCATGGCTGCTGTGTGCCACACCATAGGATCTGCGTTTCTGTATAGAGATGGAGAAAACCAAAGGCATCTGGAGTACTGTTAACACTGAGCCAAAGCCCACTTCTATTTACACTGATGAGAGGAAAAGGACATAATAAAACATGTTCAAGCCCCATTCACTTGCTATAATATAAAGAAAACTATTCTAAACAACAAGCAGCCTATTCTGGAAAAACCTCAGGCTAACAATTTAATTTCTGACTGCAGAGATATTACCTTTTTAAATCAACAGTCAGTGAAAGGCTTTTACTTCTTCCTGTAAATCTGTTCCTGCTCCTTTCCTTTTCCACTGTAACCCTGCCACCAGACAGAGGGCACTCTCAGGGAAAAGCAAAAGGAAAAGCCACAACCCCAGGTATGGATTTTGACTCATTCCAAACAAATAAATACAGTTTAAAGTTACTGCCTGCACTTAAGCTGAAGGGAGTATTTGGCATAGCCGTGTAAGGAAACAGCAAGTGGTCCCCCACGCACCGTTCTGTGACTGGTGAAAGAGACATACAGAAATGGTTTTAAGAGGAATAAAGCCATTCATTTGAAACTGTGCTGACAATATAACAGTAAATTATGTAGCTACCAGTTACATTCTTTGGATTATAAAATGATATCCCACTGATAGAAGATTTATTCTTTTAAACGGTATTTCCTTCTTGAAACACAGAGTAACCCAAGGAGGATACAGTTCTGTTGTAAGTATTGTATACGTTGTGAATAAATTTACTATAAAAAAAGGGAAAACAGTTTAACTCCTCAACCATCTGCTAGTGTGACCTTGATAATTTAAGACACAGTTGAGCAATTATGATGAAAGCAGAAATTACATCAACTTCAAGCGGGAATTCTGAAAATCAGCTGAACATAGGAGTGAGAAAACTCCTATTTAGCTCTGGAAAACTCCCCGTTATTCCTTATTCACCCAGACCTACAGCACTAAATACGGAAGTTTTCTTCCTCCGTTGCTTCTGAGAGATTAAGCAGTTCCAGAGTTGTCCGTAATTAATTTTGGCATGAAGGTAACTACCCTTGCACAATCTGGAAGACAAATGAAATGTCAGAGAAAGGCACCCCAGAGTAATTTGTTTCTTGCCTTATCTACACGAAACAGGTGCAATTTTTTAACAGGTTTGATAGGACAACGCAAGACAGTGGCTCACCACTAGTCACTTAATAAATGTAAACATAAAAGAAACACTTTCAGTACCAAGCAAAGGGTAGGGAGAAAAACAGAAATCGATTAGTAAAACAAAAAAACCTGACACCCCCACCCCCCAAATCCCAAACAGTCCTTAGGTGAGCATCACACATCCGAGCCATTCAGTAGGTTCAGCATCTGCCAAGCAGCAGCCAAGGCAATTTTCCTGCCAACAGAGCGGGAGATCAGCAACGACACGCGATCTGAGAGGCACCCTCATCCACGCCATAACTTCAGAGAAGTACTTGGAGCACAGGTGTCACATCTATCACTCTCCCATCTAGCCCTGCTTCACAGCTCAAATTATCAAATTGGTTACCAGGGCTGGTGATACAGTCTGAAGCAAGTCAGGATCAGATGAGTACATAGCGATGATGACGATGATTTTGTTTCTCTAACCATCATGATATGATAGCGCTTGATAAGGACAAGATCAGCAGCTTCATGTCTTCTGCTTGGGTGTCTAAGAAAAGGTAATGGAACCTCAGCAGAGACCCGACACCCAAGGTTAAGCAGCAGAGCAGCAGGGATCTCTGGCAGAGACACAGTGTGATGTACAATAGGGATGCCCAAAAGGCCCAACACTTGAGCAAACTCCGGTCTCCCTTCCCTGGAGATCGAGGTGGCAGGAGAACAAAAAGCCACCAACAGTGACAAAGCCACATGGACGCAGGCCGGGCTGCCAGGATGTCACAACAGGATTACCAGACACACGCTTTGCTGCGTTAGGTGGGATGTTAGTTATTAACACCAAAAGCACAAACCTGTCACCCCCAAGCCTGTCTTTCTTGTTTATCTCACCTCTCCCCTATCACCTTAAATCCTGCTATTCTCTCTCTTTTCTCAACTCAAGATTACTTTTAGTCGTCTTATCAGTCTCCTCCAGACTGATAGTTTCAAAAGCAGATATATCCTCGACGCGTGCGTCTGACAGATTTGGCCTCACTTTTTATGACACCTGTGCTGACAGCACGTCGCAAGCACAGGTACATACAACTGCGTCTGAATGCACCTGAGGACCCGGTATCCAGAGAAGTTTTCTTATTTTTACACAAAGGTTTCCACGTGACCTTTCCACTGGATATTTAGTTAGCAACCTAGTGAATCTTCTGTGGTCACAGAACATGAGTGAGTCAGTACAGATCCAAGAGGTGGGCAAAAGTCTTCATTTCAGTCAACAACTGAAGTGGAAAAAAAACCTGAGCATTACTAAAAAAGATATGTTGCCCTTTTTCATCTCCAAAATGTAAATTTTGAAAATTTCCATCAGCTCTTTCACCAGCAGCAAAATAAGGACAAACTGTTGTTTCCTCTCGCCCCTAAAATCTTATTCTTGGACTCAGTGAAATGAGTGTCTTCCCATCTGATGCTACAGCAAAATCCAGACTCTAACCTCAAAATACAGGAGATGAAAAAGGAGATGAACAATCAAACGTCTATTCCAATTTTAACTGCTGTGAGTTCGAGCTCCTCCAAACAAATTCATGTATAACTCGCAGTCATTTAAATTCACTATCACCTGAACACAAATGGTCTTAGGCGAAAAAAAACCAAAACCAAAAAAGCATTTAATTCGCATTCTATCAAAACTGTTAGTAACTCCTCCAGAGTAAACAAGTACTGATCTAAATTTCAGACAGCAGTTTGTCACCAAAAAGCTGTAAAAAGCACGGCTGCCTCTTATTGCCCACGGAATTCACAAGACCATCGGCCAAACTCAAGTCAACCATGAAGCACAGGCCAGGGGGGAACCAATATCTACCAAAAGCCTCCCAGTGACCAAAATTTCTTCCTCAGAAAAACAAGATGCATTACTTGAAATAAATATTTTCAGAGAATTTTGATAGAGGCTGTCATTTTCTAGGGCTGCCAATCTGATACGTTCAATATTACCAATTGGATATTGAAAACCAAAATGAAAGTGAAGTTTTAAATAAGTGTGCTACAAACTCTTTATTAAAACTAATACCAGAAGAAAATAATAATCTTACATACATACACAAAGAGGTTATTATTGAAACTGGAAGAGTGCATGCAACAACCTATCTACACTTTATCAATGCCGTGTCAATGTTAAATTTCCATATTAAAATGACAGCATATCAGCTGATTATTACATATGTGTTTCACATATAATTTTCCAAGTTATTCAGCTGACTACAGCTGATTCATTACACTAAGTGGGGTTTTGTTTTTTTAATAAATAACATAAATATTACTGAAGGCAGGAAAAGGAGGGAAAAGATTTCTGGTTTTCAGACTTAATGAGCACCAAAAGCAGTTTAGCAATTACATATACAAAATAAAATCAAATGTCTCTGAAATCCATAAATATCTAATTTATATTGATAAAAGTAAGCATGCTTAAATAGTTTAAAAGGAAATTTCAAAATAATATATAAAGATTGTTTGTGTCAAAACAAGGAGCCTCCTGGACTTTGCATGTACAAGGAAACACTTGAAAAAATCATGTTTGCCCTGAATAGGGATGCGGTCATACACTGAATATTCTCTATTTTTCAATAAAAAATTTTATGCCCTTATGCACCATGCGCCAGCGTACACATTGTGATAATGTAATCCAGCTTCAGACAGAACGAACAGGACTTCTGCTGCTGATCTCCCTAGCAAACACGAACTCAAAAACAGGCAACGCTCCTCAGCGCTCTATTGCATGAGCAGAATATGCAATAAATAATCTTTCATCTTCTTTATAAGCAATCTGTTTGAATTTAAGATGTAGCTGTATTTAAAAAGAATATGAAGATATATTTGCCGTCTTTTTAAAATCAGCAGTAATAAACTAATCACTACAAATTTAAAAGTGAGCAGCTACTTATTAAAGGAATAGCACAGTATAGGTCAGCAATAAAAAAGTTTGTTTTATTAAATAATGTTCTTTATTAAGTTATGATTCTACATGATCTGCAATTCAAGCTTCATTTGAAAAAGTAAAGGGAAATGGCAACACTAGTATCATTAATAAAGTCTGAAAATAAGGCTGATATAATGACTGAATAAGCCTGAACTAAGCTCTGGACAGAACTACTTGCGAGGACTCTCTGGGTTACATCTGTACAGAAGCCCGTCACTAGCGCTGGGGGGCTCCAGGAGGAACTCGCTGCTTCACCTGCTCCGACAGCGGGAAGCCGGAGTCTCTGCAGGCAGCCCAGCACCAGCGGCCCCGCACAGCCAACGCAAGAGCCCGGACTCATGCCTGTCCCTCCGAGCAACCAGTCGTCTTACTGGTTACATATCTCACCTTCTTCCCAGGTTTAGTGGGCCGGTTAAACACATCTTGATTTTAAGGTGACGTCAAAACCATTTCTAACTGTCATTGCAGACACAGCTCAACTCTTGGTGCTTCCAACACCACCCAGGCTGCATGCAAGTTAGGCTTTGTCTCTGAAACATTTGCGGAAAAAAAAGGCTTGGTGGCTGAAAAAAAATGATTGGATTATACAAGTGGCAAAACTTCCTTGTGACAGGAGGCCACGAGTTTCTCTGCAGGAAGCATCTCCAGGGCTTCCCGTACCACATCACGCGCCACTGCAGACAGTGCACAGGCCACTTCGAGGTGCTGAAGAGATGCCACACCTGCCGCCATGAGCGCTTGTATGTTCCTTCCCGCTCCACCCAACTGAACTCCTCTTGTATGCATGATTACCTCAAAAATGATGCATGAGAGCTTGGGTTTTGGTTTTGTTTTTTTTTTTTAAACAAAAATATCGTGAAGAGCAGCCAGGCACCATTTAGGAAGGAATGATGCATTTAGATGGTTCATGAAAACTTCCATTTGCCTTACAAAAAATAAAAATTTCTGCAGAAGAGTCAGAAACACTTTACCTCAAGGCATAATACAACCACTAACTGAACCATAATTATTGACTGTGAATTCTTACAATATGCTCTGATGCATTTGGCATTGGCACGGAACAGAAGGCAGTAAACTAATTCAATTACATGCCTGATCTGTGAATTTTATTGATCTTCAGAAGTGGGGCTACCTTGCACAGTCTTAGCTGTGAAAGTTAAGATGATGCTGAAAATGTCTACTCGTTATCTTCTTACTTTTTGTTGCTGTTGTTTTTAATTAATTGACAGGGTTATGGGTTGCTAAACTGGACTCCACACCTTTTTGTATTACCGGGCATAGTTAAACTATGAAAGACGTGTTTCAAATTTTATCACTCATTTTGTATTTTCTTCATTCGTCCTGTAAAAAAGTACAATATTTTAAAAGTGTTTGATACCGAGATAATTTAACCTTGTATTATATTTTAAGCTTTAAGATTCTTATCCCATCTTTGAAATCATAACATTCTTTAGGCAAGAAACGATTTAAAAATTGGCTTCAGGACAGCTTGCTCTACTATCGCACGCTCAGAACCCACCCTCCATATTTGAGATAGAAATTACAGGTATAATAATTAGTATTCTTATGTTTCTCTTAGATATTATACCAAGATTAACGTTCATTGGGCAGAATTTACCATGTTATCCAACATATGCTGTTGAAAATATAAGTTCACATACTCTCAAACAGAATATTTTGCACCCTCGGTGTGATATAAGTATGAAGTGTTGTGAGCATATAAGTAGGCAAAAAATCCGTCAGCATTTGGAAAACTTCATTTTTCTTCACCAGTTCTTATTTTTTTTTCATAGAAGACCACTGCAATAAAGATGTCTGTTGTGACCTGTTACAGCCACTGCATTTCTTAGTACTGACTATTAATAGAGTTTTTTTCCCCTATCTGAAGTAGCAGCATTACAGTCCACCTTTACAGATTTTATAAGGATGTTGATTTCGGTTTAATGAGCATCAGAGAACATCTGGCAACTATACCTCTGAGGGAGGCTAACTGATAAATTAGCAGACCCACTGCAGCAAGGCCGGCAAAACCTAGTCTGTAAAAACAGCTCTCAAATACTCTGGCATACATGAAAAAGCTTACAAAGAAGCAGCTCCTACTTTATTTTGAACAACGTTAGTAAGACAGCAAGTGCCATCCTAGAACAAAAACCCTGCCCAGTTTTGGCTCTTCTCTAAATCACTCTCCCAGTTGCACAGCTCCTCATATGGATCTGCAGACGTCCAGCAGGAAAGTCAGGATCACAAGTCATGATAAAATATATTCACACGAAGCCTCAAATTCATAAAGTATATCTCATAATACACCAGGGCTTTAATATCTTGGCTTCAGTGAAGAAGCAAAGATCAAAACAACCCAACAAGTAACCTGAACAACAGCCTCACGGCTCAGCTGCTTCTGATCCACCTACTCAGTAGCCTGTCCAGGGCAACAGGAACCACAGCCACGCAATGCCCAAGAAAGAGAGGCAGAGCCGTTCACTAGGGAGGTGGTTGCTGCACTGCTCCATTCTGATGCTTTCAACCCCACAGAAAGAACATTTCAAACACGAAGTCAGAAATTAAGACCAGATTTCAGAAGAAAGGAAAAAGGAATCAGGGAGATATATATCTGAATCGCGCTGTCACCAGCATGTTTCCAGTGTAATCAAATGGACCTGTAATTCACAGGACCACATCAGGAACAGTGTTCTGAGATCATCCACTTTTGAAGTGTAATTTTTCTGCTGCTATTACAACGCGAACACGTAATCATGCAAAAACATGTACATCATGTCAGGTATGTCTGAAATTGTGCAGTATTTTCAAATGCGGTAGAACAGGAATTATCTGCAGACTATTAATGTAGAAGCTTAGCAAATGTTGATTTTTTTTTTTTATGGAAGGGAGTAAGAAAGAGCCACCTCACTTTACAGGAGAAAAAGCTGGTAGAAAATGTCAGGAATAGACTGGGGCAAGAAACCCGGCCCAGGAGGGTGTTGACATGTCAGCTAGGAAAGCGGCATGGGAACTTTTCTGGTTACCTGCAGTAATACAGTCCAGGGAAAAAGGGTCCAAGGAAGATGTAAAAATGGCCCAAGTTTTTGTCCAGGGTTAACTGATGGACTTATATCAGGGCAATCGAGAAGCACCTGAAACTAAAAACTGACCCCATGCACTGCAGAAGTACTGTTCAAAGACAAGATGCTAAACAAAAAAAGGAGAATAAAACTAAACAGACCTTTTCATCCAGCAGCAGTAAAACCAGAGAGCAGAAAACGATGTTAAATTGCTTAAGCTTGTTGCATCAACAAACCATATCAGAAAGTTACAAAATATGTGTCTCATGGTAGCCATTCCTATGCAACACATCGCAAAATAATAAAGCACTTGCATCAAAGTCAAGTTGAACCCACATAACGACTCACCCTGGGAAACTCGAGCAGTGGCAGCGTGCGAAGGAGGACATAGTTACGGGAGGAATGCAAAGCCGCTACAAAGCAAAACAAGGCACAGGCACTGCAGTGGAAATGCAAGAAACCACGGAGGGCTTGGAGCACTGATTAGGTGGTAAAGCAGGTAAGAAGCTGTGTTAACTAAATAAAAGTATCACCCCAGAAGATGGAGGGCATTCCATTACTGGAGTGATCGTGAAGCACAGCCAGCAGCTCCCCGAGTGCACCAGGCAGTAAGTGCAGCCTCAAATGTGAATGTAAGCAGAGGACAAACGCAAGTTAAAAGCACAGAGGTCTGGACAGCACAATCCGATACTTTGGGAAACAACCAAATAATGACCTGTTTGTGATTTCATTTTCCTCTCGGCCGCCTGAGCACTTGCAGAGCTACACGGATAGGAAAGCTGATGAGTTTGAAAAATACTAACACACTTGTTAGCAACTTCAGGCAAAGGGATTCAGCTGTTCAAATAAAGAATACTCATTTTTAGGAAGATACAATTAAAGTTGTGTTTTAAAGAAATAAAGCACCCATTTCTAATGCTGAATAAATACAGATTACTACAAAATTGTTCTTACCACTAATGCCAGATTTAGACTACGCAGAATAAGACATTAGGAGAACGTCATGGTATTTATATTTGTAGCTTGGGACTTCTACTCATATTTAGTCCCACTTACTCAAATTCTCTTTGTACCGATCATATGCAGGTGTTAGATTTAAAAACAAAAAAATGTCCTAGGTGGTGCAGAGATTTTTCAGTCCATCTGGGCTCCTACAGGCCTAGGGAGAAGGGAGATTACGCCAGTGCTTGCAGTTTGTTCCTAGCCATGTTAGAAATCTGTGTTGCGTAAGAAATTTTTAAATGTTATTATTGCAAACATAAGCTTTGGGAAAAAAAAAAAGTTAAAACTTTATCGTGCATCAGACTAGAGTTGAGAAATTTCACAAGATGCTCATTTCCACTTGTGCAGATGTCTAAATACAAATGTTTAATACGAAAACTTGGTATTTACTGTAAATAAATCACAACTTTTTCCTGTTTCAGTGAAAGGTGGGTCTTATAGAAATGGATGTTAATTCCTGATATCAAGTTGTCCAATTGGATTGAGATTTCTAGAATTATTCTATTAATAGAGTTTAAATCTCTTAGTAGAGATTCCAGTATTTGTTCTATAATACCTCTGCAAATACATAAATTCCCAACATCTTAGCTGTCTTATAACTTCCAATAATACTGCGCCTGCAAATGATTCAGGGAGTTTAAAATGCAAACAAACAAATCAAAAAAACACAACCCAAAGCAAAACCCAAACCCTAACTCACACCTGAGACGAGCAGAGCTAAGGCACTTCCCCTCCTCTGGTACAAAATCCAACACTTCTTTATGAGGGGCTGTGGGGCACAGCGTGAAGTATATCCTGGCAGCAATAGCAACTGCAATGGAACTGTTACTCGGAAGAAACAAAACACTTTGCATTTACAGTCTCTTTGCTCTTCTTTAACCTTCAAGTTGCTTTAAAAAAAGCACGGTAATTTTTAATCTGCATATTGCATGGCATCAAAATAGCACAACTCCAAAGCTGAGAAAACATATGCTGTCAGCAAAGAACAAAATGATCTCTTTGATTCTAATACCTGTGATAGTAGCATGATAATAACTACGTGTGACAACTTCTCCCTACTCTCAAAATAATTATGGCTCTCTAGAATTCAACATCTGCGTTGCCAGATGTTACTGTCAACCACGTAAGCAAAAGCACTGCAGAAACCTGGCCCGTCTCCAGACTTTCTGTCTCAATACCTCAGCAGATGCAGGTGGTTTTCAGCAGTCCAATATTTGGAGCACCAAGCCATGCAAATCCACTTCTGTAAACAAGAAAACAGCACCAGCAAATAATGCATCATACCCCAACAGGTTCAGCGTAGGATGCGACGGACGTTTCTGCCAACCTAATGAGAACTCAGATCAGTTTTAGCATGTCTGACACCAATAGGAACGTCACGACATGTTTCTGAAAACCCATTTCCATTAAGTCATTTTGACTTCGACATTCACTTTCATACACAGACATAATATGTGCCACACGGATGACACATGAGCTTTTAAAAAACAGGCATGCACAGCAGAATTTTAAAATACTATATCAAAACCATAAATCATTCACTCTACAGACATAACTTGTAACTTAGCACTGAACTCCTTGCCTGAACAGGATGATTTACATACAGCACAGCTTTTATGGAAGAACGTTTCCTCCATCTCTATGCCTCTAAACTGCTGCAATCTGAAATCAAATTATCTTCAACAGGGAAGCAATCCAAACTCTAGCTGAACTTTCTAAGTGAAAATAAACATATTTAAAATAGAATTAACTGTAGCCAAAGGGTAACAATCTTTCATAAACGTGCCTGAAGCACTTCTGATGCAGAACCTTTTTGAAGTCACACTCCTTATCTATTAAACCAACAGGTTTGATACAAAACCAAATAAGAACAAGTCTCTTCCTTCTATCGACTCCATCACCATTTTGTTTGCACAACCAGCCAGAGATGAGCCTGCCTGCCCTATTTGGCCGCACTCTCCTTTCTTTCTCAGGTCAACCTGGGACATCCCTTCCCCAGAGATGTCCCTTTGCCAGAAAAGGCACGTAGCACTCTGGAGGGCAACTCCAGCTGCTGCAGCATCTCTCCAGTCCCAGCACTGCTCTCCTGCCATGGAAGAGGGAGATACGTGGTTGAATGGTCCAGCTCCTCTCTCCCTCCCCAGTAATGCACTGTGGACCCCAGGGGTGCAGAAGCATTTTGGGAACCACTCAAATAACACACTGACAGGCACGCAGCAGGACATTGAGCGGGATGCAGAAGGGCTTATCCTAACAGTTGCCCCAAAGCATTACACACAGCCAGAAAATGAGGTCTAATAGGTTTACGTCATTTATTTATAAATGAAGAAGTGTGCTCAGTGGACTTAACTTCAATGTGAAATACCAACAAGAAGAGAATCCGTCCCCTAGGTCTTAGCAGAGCTGCGCAGCTGGAGAGGTAAAGCAGGTTTTGTAGCCAAAGAGTGCATCCAGTACTTGGTACTCAGACCTGAATTTCCAAAGGACAGGGAATGTGTATCAGCCTAAGTGTTCAGACATATAATTAAGTCAGAAATCATTAGAGCCTTTATGACAGCAGGACTCTAGCTCTACAATACTAAAAGTCAAGGCTTCCACTATAAAACTTCTTTTTCATGCACGTAAAAATTAGCTATCAGAATTATTTCTAGGTTCAAAAACGTCTTATAAGCTCTTCACCTTCAGGCAAATTAAACTGAAGTGCCCAATCATTTTTTAAATGGCATAAAGTAGTAAGTTTTAGGGGTTTTCAGTCTCTCATACAATTCTGAATATTCAGCCTTTAACTTGAACTTCAACAATTAAGGTTTCATTAGCAACAGTAGCTTTACCCTCCCCCCAATTCCATGCTTACAATTTTCTCATTTTATACAATTAAGGCTAAGTGCACATTCAAAATTTAAGTAGCATGAGCTACCCATGCAGGCACTAATGGTAGGAAAACAAAGGCAGTGTTACTATTGGTCATTGGCATTTTAGTGGCTCAAAACAGAGGGATTTGAGTTCAAGACTCCAGAACACTGGCCTTGCATATTCAGCCAATAAAAGCATTCACCACCCCAAACAGTTTCCAGCATACATAACTGACAAAACAGATTTTTAACATCTACACTTTCATGGTCTTAGTTCTTTTGGTCCTTCTACGCACAGGGGTATTTCCATTAAAACATTACAAAAAATAAGCACATACCAATGTTATAAGCAACTTAATTTGATCTTCCTGGGATCAATCTCAAAATTATGTATAGCCATGGCTAATTTTTTTTTTTTTTTTTAATAAAACAAAATAAATCTCGGTGTGTTACTCCATATTGCTCAGGTGTGCCAAGACACGCTAGACATCTCACCTAACAAAAAGAAAATATTAAAATGGTCACACTGTTAAACATAAATAGTTAAAATTTAAATCAAAGACTCTGAATTCAGTTACACAACTGCAAATTCAGAACAACTCTGGGAAATTCTGGAAAATAAGTGCATACTAAAAACCTGAAACTGGAATCAAGAACAAATGTTAAAAATCTACTTTGAAAAAGGACTAAGTTAAATTCATGCTACTTGGTTATATATTTAGACCATCTCAAAGGTAGCTGCAAACCAGGTCTCTACCCTTCAGTGACAACTTCAAGGGGAAATATTTCAGGAGCATTTAAAAAGAACACCAATTGCCTTAGTTCATCACATGGCTTTCTGCTCCTCTCAGAACCACAGCTCCATTTCCATGATCTGCAGTATACTGCTTAAAATGATACTTATAATTCATTTTAACACATCTTTAAAATGTTTTTTAAGTTCTTTCTATCTATAACTGGAACCATAGTAATTTAAAACCCAGCCATGGCTGAATCCATACTTAGTCAACTACTCCCTTCTGCTCAGATCTGATGATGCAAGAAGAGGAGAAAAATTCTACATGACATTCGGGGGAAATGAACTGAAAGTAAAGTAACTGATTATTTCTTTAAAGAAGGGTCCAAACAGCATGAACTCACACTTTTCTGATTCCCAGTGCACAGTAATGCTCATGTAACAGTTCATGCCTGTGTTTTTTTTCTTTTTACAAATCAAATAAAGGTAATTAATTTAATTAAATCAGAACACTGTCATAGAATATGCATTATGAAAGGAATGCAAGTAGAGTACCATAAAGAAGCCCTTCTTGTCTTCATCCAATCTTCATCTTCCCTAAACAATTAAGCTTCCTCTGACAAGTCAAACTTTCATTTATAAAAAGAACTATTTTTATAAAGCTGTACTTGAAAATTTCCATGTATTCAAGGCTGGTAAGATACAATATTTCCAGTAGGTCTGATATTCTTCTGGTAAACAGGGAAAAGCAACTGAAAACTTTGTTGCGTTGCCTTCAAGATCAAACAAGGACTTCTCCACGGAGCTTTCCTCCATTACATACAGTCAGAGCCATATAATTACACGTAAGCAAATATTCACTTTAATTTTTCATGTCTAGTACATTATGTTCTCTCTCTCAAAAGTTTGTGCTTAAATAATACACTAAGTAAAAATAATTTGATTTTACTATGTATTCTTAAATATTCCTGGGGCAGTTTAAATACTGTCTCAAAAATGCACTAACAAAGATCAGTCACCTCCCTCTGAGCTATAATAGCAATGAACAAATCTTAAACACATTCTAATATTTCCATGAGTTGAAAAATTGGTGAGGGTAAAGAAAAAAAAGAAATTTTCTGGCAAACTTTAATAGCATTTACAATTGAAAGAGAAGCTAATATGTTGTTTGCAATATAAAAAGCATAAAGATGCATCTTCTAGCTGAAGGTGAATCTAGAAAAGAGCACTAATTTTCCATTACTATTAAGTCATCTATTTAAAGGATTACAAACAGGCAGTACTACAATATGCTTTTGTTGCTTCTGGAATAGCTGCCTGTCATTCTTGCTAAGGTCACACTTCTTCTCTGAAGTTATCTTTTTACTGTTTTTATGAGGCACTATTTATATGCTGTATCATAGTCTGGCGTAAGAAACCAGGAAAGTATTTGTACACGACCACAGTAAGCTTTATGACAATTATTACCATCCTTCTCTGTGTACAATTACTTTCCCCCTCATTCTAGAATAAGTAACAACTTTTTCTTTGGGGTAATATATCTCGACTTACTGGTGGAATATCACCATCCTCATCCCAAAGTCACTCTTCCCGAGTGGCACAATAGCACATAACAAATACTTAAGACTCATCTTTACATAAATCTGTTTTCTATCTCTGCTGAGCTAAGAGTCACATAATGCAGCCAGTAACCAGTGTTTAACATACAACAAAACAGGTGTTAAAATGTCTTTATGCACCAAACGATCCAGTATATAACCTAATCTTAAAGTTAACTCTTTTTGGGTAGACTGGATTATTTGGTAACCGCATTTCAAACACGAACATCCTGAATTCTTTGGAGGGTAAAGTAATTTCTGAGTAAGTGTGTAAAGAAATTTATCATCCTTTGCTGACAGGTGCTGTAGAAATATCAGGTCCTCATATCTGAGATGAAGCAAACAGGACCAGATCTCAAAGAGAGTCAGCTGTTTCAGAGAAACCAAACGTACATGAGTGAGGACGGCTCAAAGTCTCTCCAAAGTCAGCAGATGTTGGTAGCATCACACCCTTTGCTGAGAGGAGCATGTCCAGCTCAGCCCAGACACCCTGGAAGGACCCAGGGATTCCCCCAAGGCGATTCAGGAAAGGTAACCAAGGAAAGACATTCAGACTTGGTACATACAACTCTGCAGTCCTGCTAGAAAACTTTTGACACACACCCCCCACCAAAATAACCTGGGAAGTGACCAGTTCTGAAGATGCCAGGGAGGCAGCGTGTCCAGCTGGGTCTCCCTGCAACAAACCAAACTCACGAGCGCTGCTCCAGAGCTCTACCTGTGGGCTGATGGCCTTGCAGGACTTGTCAATGCCAAAGGAGGACATGCTCGGACTCATATATCAAGCACCAGAGTTAACAAAATGGAATGGTTTGATGTGACCAAGGAGCTTCGCTTCTCCTATCAGACAGAAGTAACAGGTGATGGCCCACCACTGTCAACTAAGTGACACCTGGCATGTGACGAAGGGTGCACAGCCAGACGTCACTGGAGTTAAAAAACAGAAGGCCCCCGTAAGCACAAAGTCAGCTCCGAGACCGAGGGTATGATGAACCGCTGAGTCCCGCTTCTAACAACACAACATGCTATGCCAAGAGCCAACCCACACATAACAACTGACTTCGTCCCACCTCGCCAAGATCTGCCAGAGATTTATCAAAAGTATGAAAACCGGCACTTGAAAATCTTCTTTTGGAGGAGGAGCCAAACAAAACTTTAACTGATGGAGCGGTTGACAGGGCTGAACCTCTCTTCCTCCCCCCCCTCAAGAAGAGATGCCTTTTTAGTAAGAGTCATGCCTCCAACTGTCGGACGTATCCCCAGGAAAATATTATTAACGAAAGCACTGAACTATTAACTTGCGCTCAACTGTTGTAGACAGTGCATTTATCAACGGCAGTGCCGAATCTGTGACACCTGTCACTGGAGTAAGTTACCTGTTGTTTCACCTTTGCAAAACTGTTTCAGTGGAAGTCCCTGGGAGGGCTCTGACGGGCAAACGTTGATTCCATAAGTGTCTACGTACTTCACCCCTTAGACGTGAACTGTTGACCAAGTCTGGGACTAGGAGTGGATCCAGCCACACCCAGGCTCCTCTCTGAGGAAGAGCTCAAAGCAAGGAGGGTCCACTCTGGACCTCATGACTCAACGGGAGGGCTTTGCCCCTTGCCACTTACCAGGCTCCTTGAAACCCTTTCAGGCGACGCTGCCCTGCAGCGGCGGCAGTGCACACCACGAACTCGGCCTGCTGCCCTCGGCACTCAGCAAACCCCTTGCTCCACACCTCCCCAGGCCACCAGCACAGCTTCTCTCGCACTCGCAAGGCAACGCCGCGGCCCTCCTCCCACCTGCGTCCCGGTGCCTGGGATGGGGCGGGAGAGGAGGCCACAGCTGCCCCGGCTCCCTGCGTGGCCAGCACCCTGGCGCAGAGCCCCAGGGCGCAGGCGGGAGCTGGGAGGACAGCCTGGTCCTCCATGGCACCATGGCTGGCGGGGCCCCACAGCCCCCTCAGCAAGGCAGGCATGGCAGGAACGTCCCCGAGGAGTTTCTCACTTACCTGAGGCCCCAATTTGGTAAGGGATAATTTGATCTTTAATGTCAGTCTTAATTACCTTAACTAAGGGGAAGGCATCCAATCGTACTGCCAGCGTGTAATCCTGGGGATGACTCACCCTGATCCAATTAACCGTTGCCCGAACAGTAAGACCTTTTTAACTTCGAGACATACTAAGTCAGGAGAAAATGAGCGAGATGGGAGAGAGACCTAAACCTCTGCCAGCCTTGCTCTTCCTCGGGGAGCCACCGACCATTGCTGCTGCGGAAATCTGTACACAATGCCTGCAGCGGCAACACTGTAAAGAGAGAGGCGGATTAACCCAGCCAGGATGTGATGAAGGCATGTAAAACTAATTTCCAAATCCGTAAGACTAAAGCAGGATTGGATTTATTTAGCTCTGCATTTCTAAAGTAACACCAAATGATTCTTGTTTTAGCAGTGTCTAAAAAAAAAAAAACCCAACCAAAAACCAAAGTTTGGCCAGTGGAGAGCTGCAAGTCCCAGAGGATGCCTGACCGCCTCGCAGCTCCGTGACAGCACCCGGCTCCACCTCGGCTCCTGCGACCACCAAAGCCCAAATTGTCTCTTCTAGTTCTGTTTATTAATCAAAAGATAATATTAGTATCAAACCCTCTCAGGCATCCTAGCTAAAAGAGCTCAATAATACAGGAAAAGAAGTAATAACAACTCTTCAAATTCAGGAGTTTAATGCTAGCATCCTCTGTCAGATAAAACTATCATCGCCTTTTTTAAGAAGTCAGTTGATGAAGAATTGCAGAACCCAAACTCATCTGACCATAGCTGACAAGTGGCAGAGGCCGTCAGTGCAGGCTCGAGCCTTTAAAGTGTATTTTAAGAACTGCTTTCTTCTCTGCCAGAAACCCACCTGGAGGCAGTGGAATGGTTTGCAGAATAGGGCCACACTGCCACCAGGACGATCGCCCACTATGCAGTCTTTTCAATCTGCTGTTAAGAATTTTCTTACTTTACTTGTTAGTTTACTTGACCCACAACGTAACAAGGCTGGGCATATGCTGCTTTAATGCAGTCACTTTCATCTAAAAGACTTGTTACAAGTGCTGCAGAACACAGGCAGAAGCAGCTCCTGTGTTCCTCCAGCTGTTGTCTCCTGCCCCGGGTACTCAGAGGTACAGACACCAAAACACGCAGGCTGTAAGCCAACTCTTCAGTTCATAGATACCAATTGTAATTTCAAAATGTGGTCAAAAATTCAGAGTCAACTTTCTGGGTTTAAAAAAAAAAACTAATTAAAAAAAAAAATCCTATCCCTTTGAGGAATTCAAAAAAGAAGATCCATCCATATTCTGGGTTTATATCTGAAAGCAGGAAATATTTTCATATTGTCCTTGCACTATGATTAGGAAAAAGAATGAACAGCGCTACCTCCTGAGGAACTCATTCCACGTCCAAAGTACTCTTGGTTTTCAGACTTGCCCTCCAAGATCTCTCCTGTGCATGTAACAAATTTGACTGATCTCACTACGCTACAGTAAAACCTTTGAAAAGACTGATGAAACACAGAGACCAGAAAAAACATTAGACAGAAACCACTAAATCATCTCACCTTGCTTTTTCTGTGCCACAGACACAGATTTGCCTGTGTTGAACACTGTAATGACCATTTGTCTAAAGAACATCCAATAACACACCAAAGTCGTAATGAAGTTTGTTCCATTCATCACCTTATTTGTGTATATACTTTTATTTTTAATTTAATGCTTGATCTTTCAGCTATTGGTTCTTGTATGTTTTCTCACATCGGACTAAAATCCCAGGTATCCGTTTTCACGTGGAAATATTTCTGCACTGTGACTAACTTAATCTTTTATTTTACATAGTATTTATTTCAATATGAATAAGCCCCCCCAACTTACGTTTATTTCTCATCAAATGTTAAACAAATAACTTTCTTAGGAGTTGAGGCCCATCCTCCTGTGCAGAACTGTGACCTTAATTACCCTCTGGGCATTTGTAACAGTCATCAGAGCATTTCGAGTCTTACAGTTTCTTACCGAGTTCTTAGAGTTTCAAAGCAACTGTGAATACCAGAAGTACTTCTGGCCCTGGGATTAGAACAGCAATCAGGTGTCAGCTGTGACTGCAGGGAGAAGCGGTACTGAGCACTAGAATACACGGCAGATTTGAGATGTAGTATACATGACAAAACTTCAGCTGCTATGCAAAACCAGATCTATGTATTCACATAGGCACAAAACACCAAATATAAATGAATAGACAGCTACATAAATACATATATTTCTGTCTGTAGGAAACAGTCTTCACAAAACTTATTTGAATTAAAAAAAAAAAAAAAATTCCATCAGACCAAAAGCAATACCTGTATTAAGTTCCAAAACACGTCGTCTTATCTACCTTTTTAGCACATAGGCTGAATAATTTAGAAACAAGATTCCCCACAGGGTCTGTGCTAGGATTCTAAGGAGCTATGCAGACTTAACTCCTTTTTGTCACAGGGTTTAATTTTCTTAAATAGTTTTTAGAAGTATTAGCAAAGAAAAACAAGCGTGATAATACAGAAGGAAACCATTTGTATTTTTTAAGTCTCTATTTGCACTGCTAGCAACCCAGCAGCAGGTTCCATTTGCCTTGCACTAAGCATATCATGAATAATTCAGTTTCTTGCTTTATTCCCTAAATAGTTGACAGGGAATGGAAACTTTATTCATGACCGTATGGCCCTTTTCTAAGCTTGTCTATTTATTTAATAATGCACATCACAGGGCCCATCACCTAGCTCGGCATTTATTAAAAATAAAAGTATTCAATAACTATTACTAACAAATGGCCAAGAAACAAGCAACTTCCCAGAGCTACCACCTTTTGCTCGCAAACAGCAGTCAGCCAGCTATTTAAATAATTAAATGGTCTCAATCTGCACTGCATCCGTGCCGTCTCACGTTGCCTTCGACAGGAAACAGATTCCCGAACTGCTGGGAACATGTTCCTGCCTCGGCCACAATCATAACTGTAAATCTGTGAGCTCTCTCCTAAATCACAGCTGCTCTGTCGGAACAAAGAAAACAATTTCCATCAAAGGCCTACTGACATTTTCATGGACTCTTTATCCATTTGCAACTACCAATCGTTCTTCCCACCGTCTGCCCTCTTCACGTCCTGGAGAAGTCCTGGGCTTCGTCTATAGGCTCTTGTTGGCCGCTTGAGAGGAAGCAGAATGCGCTGTCGCTTAAAGCATAACACAAGTATTGGATTGTCAGGTCAAAGTGGCATAGATCAGAACTTTGGTCATTCTGTCAATTCTGTATTATACAGGATGATTACTGCATCAGTCTTCAGCCATACCCTAACTTCCAAAGGAAAAACATCTCAAATTATTTCCTTGCTTTAGACCCAGATCTCAGCAAAAATACTATAATTCATACAAACTCCTCTCTGAAGAGCTTTCTGAAATTTGCTGGAGAGCAGTCAATCTTTGATGGGGACCTAACCCCCACAGCAATAGCAACCTTTTTCCTTGAGCCACCCATAACGCACCTAACTAGCCTACCGGCTAATGAAGTTCAAGCACCCATTAAAAAAAGGTAAAATGAACAAAACCCTCAAATATTCTCTGCTCACTGAAAGTGTAAGACCTGAGAACTACTACATATACTGAGCTTTTATGATTCTGATAGCACTGGTACAAGGCAGTCTCTGTGAAACTATACAAAAGAAAGAAAACTGTCACAACAGCTGAAAAGATGAAAGTTGTTAAAATTTATTCATTCTGTTAAGTATCCAACTTTCACAAAAGATAAACAAAGACATCCAAGCTGGCTGAGGACCAGAGATTGCTGTGGCAGAAAATGTCAACACACACAAAATTCCCCAACTGGGAATACAAATCCTCAAGTTTCCAAGGAACTAGATTTCCAAACAATTTTACTTCTAAGCCATTCAAGCACTTTGTTTTGATAGCAGCCTTTCAATTCACTTTTCAATTTTTATATTTTACTAAAAGAAAAAATAACGGATAGAGAAAATTCCATCTAACTGTACTATTTCAACCTTTTCACCCTTGAACACATAAGATAAGCCGATTATGAGTCAGTATTTTAACTTGGATAGGAACAAGTTCATCAGGAATTCATAGGTATGTAAAATTGTGTCAATTACACATGTCCAAGGGAAACATCAGCTTATACGAAGGATGAGACTTACGACATTTTTAAAGATTACCCGTTACTGAGACTGAGAAAAATCAGACATACATACAGACCTCCTCCATTATTTAACTTCTTGTCCACAGAGTACTCTAGCAATTCAAAAAAGAAATCGAACTTGTTTAATTTTGAAAAGTCTAACACTGTACAAGTTCCAATATTACTGCAAAAAGCCCCAACTTTTCAATACATTTCATATCTATTTTAGTGTGGCAGCTACTACACTTTAGAAACTCATCAGCTTTCAAAGAGAATTGAACTGCGAATAGAAGCCCCTTAATGTAAGACTACTGTAGAGGACTATTATTAAAATTGATTATTATTCAGACAATATCAATTTCATTATCTCTGATCAATTCCTAGTAACGCTCCTTAGTAGCCTTCAGTTACGGAGGCTGCATGAGCAGTAAGTTAATACTGCACAACAAACTGCAGTCCTGCTGATCTCAGTAAATTTGGTAAGAGCCTGACTTATTAGCAGGCTTCTAGTAAATAGCTGTCATAGGTGCTGACTGTAGGGAACTGGATGTCAAAGAACCACCAAAGAGGGCTGAGAAAACTCTTTCCCCTCGAGGCTTTGTTAATTTGATTTATGTGTACAGGCAGGAAACTAATTGCTAATTGTTGCCATGCATACCATGGAATTGCAGCACTCCACTCAAACGCTGTATCTCAGGAGTACCAACAGACTTCAGTTTTACACTCTGCTGATGAGAGATGCATCCTAAACAGGAATTTGTGAGTGTTTAGTGCTTAAGAAATCTTACAAGAGAACTCGATGCAATGCCCCAGTGCCACCACCTCCTCGGAGAAAACAGCCACCCCCTGAGCACGTTGTATCGCTGAGGAGTTGAGAGCCAAGACAGTTAGCTCAGCAGGAGCAAACTCTTACAGTTGTTCAGGCAATTAGTAGATAGTCAGCGTATCTAGTGCCGCTAATTAAATTGTTAAGGGGTTTTGTTCTAGAAGGTTTGTTTCTCAGTATCTTTCTAAGTACATCCCTGGGACCATTAGCCAAAATTGCTGATTCTCCTTGTATTGAGTTGCATGGACCGGACAGTGAAGGACAGCTTTGTCCAATTTCTGTCTCCGCTGGTATTTCCCCATTGGAAGCAATTGGCCTAAAATGAAAACCATCTGCCATCTCAACAGGCCTCAGATTCTTTCTGTTAGAAGAAACATGGTTTGGTTACATTCATAAAACTGACGGATGGCAACGTAAATAAGTCTTTTACCTCTGAATACTGCCTTTTAGCCAGCCTTAGTGTCAGAATCACTCCAAAATGTCAAGTACTCCTCTTCTTCAGGTAAAGTCAAGTACAGAGCCTACCACTCACCAAAAGTTTTTAAAAAGCTACGGCTTTTTAAAATCCATAGACATTCTACCATCTGTTCCAGCCTGTCATACCGAAACAGAAATCATCCCCTGAAAACGTGAACTTCCCAAACAGCATCAGCTACGGGCAGAGGGGAGAGCGAGATGTCCCGGGGGCAGCCCAGCAAAGAGGAAGATTCAAGGTACCATCAGTCGCTCCCTGATCCCTCTGTTACCCCCAACAGGCAAGAATGAGGTACGCTAGACTTTTAAAAAGCAAATTACTGCCTCACCCATGCTGGCACAGTTCATTTCATTGTCTATTAGAAAAAGCAGTACTTGTCACCATTCAGAATTGCTGTTCTAATTGGCACTAAATTGCCCCACGCTTCTCAGCAGTCATGGTAAAGAGGCAGATAGCTAATGGCCATGGAAATCGATTCTCTCTAAACCCTAACCACACTGCTGCTATGATGCGTTTGAGGCAATTTCAACAAGGTAATCTCTAATTTGAAAAGAAGTAAGATTACGCAACACAAAAATAAGTAATCAGAGCAAAACTCATTCATACTCTAAAGCCTATCAAAAACTAGAGTTCCTTTTTCTTACAAAATGCGAGGCGCCGTACCAACAGGCAGGTGTGGTGCAGGAAAGCACTCCAACGCGAGAAGTTCAGGCATCAGGTCCTGCTCCAGCTGACACGGAACAGGACTGGGACCCTCCGTCCCCTGCGTCCTGTGCCACCTCACGGCAGTACCGAGCTGTCCCCATCTTCCCCTCTCAAATTTCCAGCCTGAGCCTGTGAATGTTGCATTGAAACAGACACTGCACCACAAAAAAAAAAAAAAAGCAGATTTATGGAAAAAAACAAACAAATCTTAAAAAATTCCTACTTAGCTCATCTGTGCATTTTGTTATTCCACCACATACACATCCAAGAATGTCACACTTCTAATCAAATACTCAAAAGCATCAGTCTCAGTTTTTCACTTTGACAACATATGATGTCCATCCTCGGACATCGCATACAACACACAAATCCTCCTGATTCTCTTCTTTCCAGGAAAGGTCTCAGAGGTTCGGCAAGGTCTCTTTCATCTCCTTAAATCTCAAAGGCAAATTAAAATCCTTCTTTGTCTTTTAAAAGAGTTTCTGAACCAGTAAGTTGGCCCAATTGTGATTTTTCTTTCTATTCTCCCTCTCACAGAACTGTGTGTTTTTGAGAAAGGAGCAGTGAGATCGAAGCCATTCATGTAGGCTCTGACAGATAAGCAAATTTATCAAGGGACTTCTTACTTATTACACTGACGTGAATATACAGATTATCGGATCTAATTCAGTACTGCATCACTGGTGTATCGCTTAGAAAAATTATTTTAAGGCAACACTGTGTACTTCATTTGCAAAGCACATAGTTATAAAACAAAAAACAGACTTCACTGCAAATGCTTTCCCAAATCTAACATCCAGAAATCAATATAGTTTTATGGTTACCATTAAAAAAAATAATCAACCGAGAAGAAAAACTGTTCTCAGTGAACCACATGGTGGTCTTCAAACACAAAACTTGTCCTTATGACGTTAAGTAAACCATAAGTTAAGACATTTCTTCAAAAAGGAAGAGAAATTTTATAAGCATATGCTGTAACTGACCCTAAGAGGAACAAACTTACACCTTCTTGTCAAGCTTTATATCAACGTCATGCTTCCTTCTTTCATCTACAGAAAAACAAATGGAAGAGCTATGTTTGGAAAATCGGGGAAAAAAAAAAAAAAGAAAAAAAAAAGAAAAAAGAGACAAATTGAATGAAACCAAAGAAAACTATAAAATAGAGAGCCTTTCTATTAACACCTCTGAAGTACAGATATAACCTATTTTTTGGTTTAAAAAAAAAGTCATATTTGACGTAAGTGGGTATCTGGAGCCTAAATTTATCAAGTCGCTGTTCCACAGATACCGCTCGGGTCATGAGGGGCATCTTTCTTCCACAAAGGAAACTTCCCCACCTTCTCAGAGCCATTCTTCGCTGGGGAGGCAGCAGGAGGATAAGTGGGAACTTTGCCTTGTTTGACATTACTCTTATCTCATTTCAGAAGGGACTTTGTACTTATAAATACACATTCAAAATTATCATGTGAATAAAGAGAATCCCAAGTGATTACACAGAGCGCTGGAATGAAATAAATCTCGAGAGCTTGCTTAGCTGCCGGTTACCCTGGAACGTGCCAACATCCATTTCTGAAGAGGTAGCAGGCAGGACTTCAGACCCAGTCTAACTATATTTAATATTTGCATTTTTTACAGCAATACAGTAAACATCTGAGACTGATCTACAGGAGGGAATAGAACGAGTTCCCACTGAGATTTGCTTTTTCGCAATGCATTTTTCAACAGCTGGCATGACAAAATCCAGAATCTGCGTGTGTACCGGGGACACAAAGCCAACCGCTCAGACCACAAACAATGTGAGCGGTGGTCTAGGCCTGCAGACTGCTATCTTCAGCCATCAGCTGACTGCTGTCTTCAGCAATGTGGATGTCAGTATGTAGCTATCACCTAACAGTAGCTGTTAACAGGAGTAGGGACAGAACGGGTCTTTCCCAAGGGAAGCAGCCACCACAGCCGCCCTTTCTCTCCTCACACCCTTCCCTTAGCAGGGCAGGCTCTGCTCCTGCCATGACTTCTCCCATTCCTGGGACAGCAAAGGCCTTTTTGCCAAGCAGCCCCCTGTAAATTTAATTCAGTCCAAATCTCCAAAACCGAAATTTTCCAAGGAGTTCTGGGCTCTCTTTGCTTGCTAGGTCTGTGTTTCGCAGGCTATACCCCACCAAAAGGTGTGAAGCTCCAGGGTTTTAGCTGATTAGGGACACGAAACACTTGGGTATGGAAGTTTCTCACTTCACTTTCAGAAAAACCAAGTCAAGTCCTTTTCTCACTTTTGTTTCTTTGGCCATGACCGCACAGGAGAGCAGTTGCTGTCTGCTCTCCCAAAGCCCTTTGAAGAATTTAGCTCACGTTACAGATGGCACCAGGCACCAATGACAAATCAATTCTTGCCAGAGATGGATTTGTGAGATTCTGCAGGTGATATCGCCAGCTGGAAGAAGGAGCAGCTATGCCTCCAAAGGACAGTTAGTTACAACTAGATGTATTACGAAGGGATTTAAACCTCCCTATGGCTCGAGGTGGAAAAAAATGACAGTGAAGAAAGCATTTGAGTGAGAATATACAGGATGAAAAGCAGAGCTGAGATATAGGAGCTGCCCTATAGACTGGCTGAAGAGCAAAGCAAAGACTTCTCTGTCTGTGGCTCCCCAGCCTTAATCATGGAAAAATGTATCCAAGAGGACTGTGAATCTGATAGTAACCAAGATGTACGGTTGCTGACAAGAATTACACAGGATAAGGCTAGCAGAATTTTAAAAATAGTGTCTGAGAGAACTAACTATTCTGCTAAATAAGGTATAGCTAGAATTATCATTGACCTCAATGCATCTATTTTTTTTTACACTTTCTATTCAACATGAATCTATGTTTATCAGCTTAATTTACAGAAGTCAACACCTTCTAACGCGCTATAAAATAAATATTATAGTCCCACATTTTCGAAATACTTTGTTTCACTTTACCTGGTTTTGGAAAAACAAAACTGAAATAATTTCCTATTAAATAAAAATACTATCTTTCATATTTCCCTTGTTGAAATGCTCTGCACTGTTAAACAAGCAACACAACGTATTTTCTTTAAGACAGACGCCAAACTGGATAGCAGTAGTTATTACAATATTAGATGTCTTTGAAGAGACTGCATTTCTGCTACTTTTTGTGCTGTCATTACCTTGTCCCTTTAGATTTTGTTAATAATATTCAACTTAAACCTCAACTCAAAACACTCACTCAGTTTGCACAAAACTCAAATGTTTACCATGCTAAAATACAAAAGCTTAGCAACAAACACGATGATCAAAATCCTGGCAGCTAGTGACAGTAACCTTGAAGTCAGTGACAACGTTCCCTCTGACTCCACACCAGGGCATCTCAGATTTTTTCCCTTGTCTTCCTCCTGAAGGTAGGGTGAGAAAAGAATCATCCAGGAGTCAGAGGGGACACTACACAGCACAAATGGCAAACTCATCTTTGATGGGGAGGAGGATAAATCCACTCCTTATAAACACAAATCTGGTAAATAATTCAATTAGGTAGTAATGACCGTTGGATAGCTAACCTGCATCTGGCAGACGCACAAGAGAATAAAGATATACTTTTTAGCATCCCTCTTTTTATACACAGCGAGAAGGAAAAACAGCTGAATTTTTAAATGCACTGAAGTGATACTAGAGAGATTAATCCCATTTTAAGAAGTAGCTTAAAAGTGTCAGTTTTCATTGAAAATTGAGCTCATTTACTTTTGAGAATTCAACAGTCTGCTTAGCAAAATTGTTGGGTGTTTCCACATTTTTGAAAGTCTGCCTCATACGACCTTAAGCATTTATTACAAACTTCAGAGACGTCCACATCTAAACGCATTCATCACTTTTGAAAACAGGACTTTTCCTATTCTAACATCATATTTCGGAGCTGCAGACACGTTCCACAGGGAGCAAGACCGTGGACCCAAAGCACAGATGACTACTCTCCAGCTACACCCTCTCTACAAGGGCTTCGAGAATCCATTCTTGCCACAGAGTCTCAACCCAGCTGTCCTGGGAGATAGCCCACTTTCAGCCTATAAATTCTACCAGCTTTGTCCATCTGTGTTGTGCTGGCACTTTCTGCTGGTTACAGATAAAATTTTAAATGGTGCCCAAGGTGTCCCGTATCTCGACTTTTACCTGGTCTCTTCTGGATGTGAGACTTGTGCCCTTTTCATATTCACCCTGAAGACATGTTGGAGCTAAGTTACACCAAACCTGAACTAAAACCTTTCCATATATCTTCCAAAAGAAAATTGAAGAGAAGTCCTATTCATGGCACAAACAGATATAATACTACTGGATTCCTGTCAGCTCAGTGATGTTTGCAGAATTATCTGGTTCTACCAGTTCTGACTCTGCCCATGCCATGAAGCAGGTTATTTCTCTCAAATACTTATCTGAGAAAATATAGTATTCACACTCCTAAAATATTAGATTTACTAATTGAATACTATTAAAAATATTTGTTCTAATTTTTGTCAGCATGTAAAACACAGTGAGCAGGGTAAGGAAAACTCTTCAGACTTTTGTGACAAGTCCTTTCCCTCTTTTAGGCACCTCTGACACCTTCAGTCCTCTTGAAACCTCTGAAACATCAGGAGTAAACCAATTTCTACTTGTTATTATCAACATTGTAAGCACTTCCCTCCACAAGGTGGGGGGAGACATTCAAAAAGAATAATCTTTACTTAGGTTGTACCATTAATTAGGCAACTTGACCAAGGCCAGTAATTAGTGTGCTAAATTGCACTGAATTTCTGTAGCACTGATGTTCCACAGGAAACCAGGTATGCAGTTGGAGGAATAAAAGCCAACACTGTGACTTTTCTTTCCTAATGATTTCTAGTACGTCTGCTGGGAAAACTGCTTAATGCAGGCCTGGCTGCTGTAGATGGCCAGTATGGGGCCGAGTGAAAAGCGGCACGAGAGCTCCCACCTGGAGCCTCCAGTGGAGGAGCCGCACAGGAATGCCTGCATCTCCCATCTCAGCATCCCGTGAAGACACGCCGCTGTGATCCTATGTGACCCTCCATTCCTCAGACAGACAGGCAGAGAGGCTCCGTTCAGCTCGCACAGAATCCAGTCCAAATCCCAGTAAAACCTACAGAAGTACCCTGGTGAGCTACCGCAACCTCTTTAAAAGCCCAGAGGGTCCCAGTCCTCCCAGCTTCATCTAACTGCAGCTCATTCCATCCCATCAGGAAGTTCCCATCCCAGACCTCCAAGCACATCAAGGTGATGTCTCCTTAGGCAATATGATTGGCACTGCTGTATCTTTTATGCATTTTTTATCTCCTAACTCCTTTATCAGGACTGTTAGCAAAATTCCTTACCATTATTGAGTCCGATTTAAGTAGGAAGCTAAGAAAATTAAATTAACGTCATTCTCAGTAACATTTAGAAACTGCAAGCTAAGCAGCTGCCACTTACTCCTGGTAACTCAAAGTGCATTATATTGAAAGAAGTCTTACGACAACATACATTGATTTTGTCAGGTTTGTTTTTTTTTACCCCAAGCAACATATGTTGCGTGTTCTGTATTTGCAGGGCTACATATACGCAGGTTTCATTGCAGTAGCTCTGACTCCTGCTAAACAGATGTTGAGGGAAGGCAACTTAACCCAGCATGGGATAAAAGCTGTCTCCAATCCAAATGCTGGGTTAAGGAAAATATTGTGGGTAATGTGGTATACTGAAAGCATTGATTATATATTTATACATAGAATCGGTAAGTAGCTGAAGTAATGCTTGACTACATTTGTTGAAATCATGGTACTACGTAGAACAAAATTACCAAATGCCATGAATTATGTTAAAGAATAGCAACTGCATACGTTCTTTAAGTTCTGAAATATTCATATAATTTAACTAAAGTCCAGATTCTCACCAATATCCTAATAGCTAGCTTAAATATTTTGAAAAGTGCTGAAGAATTTGAAAAGGGGTATTTGAAATAATAAAATGGCAAGCGATTCCCAGTCCCCGAACACAAACTACTGGAGTATTCTCCTGAGAGTGACAGAGGTCTCCGCAATTTGCTGTGATTTGTGTAACACCCTATCAGTAGGGCTTAGCTTATTCCAATACTTTGTTCACGACTAAGCCTAATGACAGAATTCAGTTCAATTTACTCTCAGAAGACAAAGAGGTTAATTTTTTTACCATTCAGAATCAACATTTTCCATCACCTATATCATTTCTCATTATGAAAATAATTAGATCCATATAAAGCCGAATCAGTTCGGCACATGCAAACTGACAGAAAATCCTTCACACCTATTTTTCCCCTTGAATTTAGTGATGGTGTTGGCTCAAAACATGGTACCAACTGCATAAGGATTTTAGGCTTGATTTAGCAAATATAATAAAGAAAAATTATGTTAGAAGACTTTTGTGGTTACTTTAAATGTATTTGTGATCCACTCAGAACAACTCCTTGGATTTCCATGACAACAATCCTTTCTAACCTCAGGCATGTAAGTTCTGCCGTCTCTGTGCTAGTACTGAGTAAAAAATCTGCAACGCATTTCCTTTACCATGAAAAAGGAACTTGCAGTTCCAGAAGCCAGAAATAAGCTCATCTCCCCCCTCACACAGAAATAACTCTCAAACGTTGGCAGGAAAACCTAGTTTCTTCCATATTCACTGCTACAGAAAAGTGATTACACTCTGATACCAAGGTGCTATATACACTTCCAAAGCAGTGAAGATTCAACACGGAAAAAAAAAAAATTAAACCCAGTCAGTAGATATTTTACAACATTTATATTCTTAAAACAGGTACTAAAGAAAAAAAAAAAAAAATCAGTCTTTCCGAGGTCGGGGGTCAATTTTTCCCTCCTAAACCCATGCAGACTAAATGTTTACTTCACCATATAGATTGAAAAACAAAAGCCAGGATTCACTTATTTGCCAGAGATTAGATGGAGATTTCTTAAAGCACAGAACATTACAAAAAACCATCTCAGATCTTGCTCTTCGACAAAGTTATTCGACGATCAACCGGATCTGGACAGCTGGTTCATCGTCTATATTTCTATTCACTTTGAATTGTCTGTATTTTTCAATTCATGTACAGTAAAGCTAATATTAATATATTTAGCAATAGAACGTTATTAAAGGAAAAAATATAATGACTAATGCAAATCCATATTTTTAAAAATTACTCTAGTTTCATACATGTTTATGAAAGTTTCCCAAGCATCATAAGAAAACCGAACACTAAGAAAAAGTCAAGGTTTGTAATTAAGATTCCACATAAAACAAATCACAAGGAGTCTTAACATTGGCATCTGACAGCATTTAGACAAAATCACGTCAAGGTACATACCTGTAAATCTGTTGAATATTTTCAGCTTTGATTTCCTTGAGAATTTCATGGTAGATATGAAGGTTATTTGGTTCTTGAGATGCTGGGGCAGAAGGGCATTTCTTGCCTGCATAATATCCTATCACAATTCCAAAAATAAATAAAATCAAAGCAGTGCAAAATACTTTCAGTATCTGAAAAAAACTGCAGCGGTTGCTCTTTGGTGCCTGTCTTGTATAGTGCGAGACGTAGTCGGGGTCTTCCTGAAGTCGCTGGAATCGACCCTTAGGGGAAGACGAAGGCTGGATGGGCTCGAGATCAAGGTCGGGGCTCTGGGAGTTTCCCGGGTGATGCTGGACCGCACCATCCAGTCGGAAATGGTCAAAGCCAGGCTCCTCCAGTTCTTTTTCCATGTCCCATTCCAGTTCCAGTGCTGTGGCTTGGAGTTCATCGTTGTCAAGGTACGGAGAGTGCCCCTGTGCTCTCTGGTCTGCATTCACTTTGTGATAGGCCATCTTTTTATCTATTATAACAAGATTTAAAAAAAAACCTAAATGTTTGTTTCCTTAGGTCTAGATCAACAATTTGTTTATTCTTTGTAAACCCGGGAGATCTAAGCATATATAATGAAAAGCAAACACTGGCTTCTCAGTATTTCACTCTCCCTGTTTCCATTGTCCTCCCTCCTTTCGCGGGATCAGCGGTCCCACGAACATCATCAGAGGGGAAAGAAGATATTTAAAGGAATGTAATATATTGCAAAAATATGTATAAAGAGAATTTACAAGTGCCAATGGCAAAACACAAAAGTTGTCCTATTATTTCATCAGTCCTCAAGATAATATTAAAAAATGGAGTGAAGGCACAGAGTTTCCAGAACAATTATTTATTACCTGAAAGTAATTTTAAAGCTTAACAACTGTGTGGATCAATTTCATTTCACACACCGTACAAAATAATGCTGTTAAAATAAAGTTGAAAATGTGGAAATAATATAACTTGCCTGATCTAAACACAAGAAAATGTAAGTTGAAAAACAAATTTCAGTGTGACACTGTACTTACACATCAATAAAAGCCTTCCATTTAGATGGAGCATTCTATTATTTATAGGTATTTTAAATGCATAGTTCCTGAATGACTGATGAATTTACTTAGAAATTGTCCCAGCTGTTTTGCTCCACTTATTTTTCCCATTTTAATGAATCAAAAGCACTACCAGGTAAGTATTTATATCAAAATCATTCCTTTAATAGCAAGGCAGATCTGTGGCACTTCTAGATATTTCTATGGAAGTATGAGCCCTCTAAAGCGAACTCTGACCTCCACTATAAACATTCAAAGTCAATTTTCAACAAATCGTTTTTAACAGTCTGCAACAATAGGGTGCCATTTTCCTCCATACTTTGACAATAGCTATTCCATCACATAAGCATCTGTAATTTAGGGCTTTTCAAACATCAGACTCACTCATCAATTAGAATAAAGATATTAAACCTCTCACAGTGATGGGTATCGGACTGACACCTACAACACTACATTATCCCTCCATTTTTACGTTTTCAGGCATTTTCTTTCTCTAAGACTTACCTCCAGATAACATTATTGAGGCCACATAATAGATGAACCTACTCTAATGGCAAAGTAGAATTTAGCTTTTTGAAGCTCCCTGAAGAGAGCACACCATTAGAAAGCACTGAAACAGCCTATTGTCCACTGAAAGGCTATCTTCCTCTATACAATACCAATTTACAGATCCTATTTCCTTGTACAGTCATATAAATATCCCTCGCCTATAACTGTCAGGCAGCCTAGAAACAGTCAGAGCCCATACTTGAGGTACGCGTTTCAAGTGTAGCTATTGTACACACTTTGCAAACCAACACTCCACCTGCAGTTCAGATTCTTCTATATGCAGCGGAAGCAAGAGAGTTTAGAGTGAGCATGTAAAATTAATGTGAAAATACAGGTTACTTATTTAAGTAATGATAACAAACTTAGATTCTAAATTCCAGTTGAGTCAACAAATGATTTACATCCGCACAGCCACTCTGGCTGAACTTCACAGACTTTCTGCCAGCCCAGCCCTCAGGTTTGCGAAGGTCCCTCTAAGCTGCAGCATCACAACCCAGCAGGTCAACCTCTCCCCCCCTCCAGTTGTGCGTCACCTAACGATTTCCCAAGGGAACACACTGTCTCCTCATCCAGCTTGTTGAGGAAGGTATTGAAAAATGTCAGCCCCACAACTGATCCCAGTACCAACTGGTCATCAAGTGAATTATTAACATTCTTTGGAAAGCTGAGCTAACTGATTTTCAAACTATTTTTCTGCCCTTTCACTCTGTCCCTCCTGTTTCATTGGTGAAAGGATTAATTTGCAAATCATCAGCGACAGAGGTCACTACCAGATAACAACAACTGCCCAACAACCTCATCTCTCCATACTCACCTCTCTTTCATACTGCTTTTTATTAGAAATTAATTTACAGGCAAGCGTTCTGTCCTTTAAAAGCAAAACAAACCATTACTGTATTCCATAAATACATAATTCTGACTCTAGAATTATTAGTCATTTAACAAACTGTTTTAGCCATATGAATAAACCCTTAACAGATCACTACAATATTAGCCATAGAATAGGAATTAAGGCAAATTTTCAGAGGCAGTTGCACAGCAAATATTAATCTTGCTGAGCTTATAGATGGTGACCACTGCATATCCAAGGTAGTTAAGTTGTCTCTGCATTTATGACATTTTAAAAATGTATGTTACTGTTCAATGGACTGTATTAATAAAAGTTATTTAAGTCTACATATAAGTGTATAATAAAAAAATCCTATGAAATTTCTTTAAATGATTGTTAATGCAGATGAGTAGTAACCACATTCCCCAGCTTACTATCTTGGTAATTCAACTTTCATACAAAGCATCAAAACCAGTTACCTCACTCCCGAAAAAAACCCAAACAACTAAATGAACTAAAATAAAAATCAATATTCAATTCAGGTTTATATTTAAGACGAGTCTTCGGAGTACGGGATCATCTTACCAATGCACGCCCTTTAGTTAAAGAATGCAAAGAATGCAAGAGTAGCCCCAGTTAATACCTTCACTTTTTCTACTAATACTGCTAAGTTCTTTGATTCAGTGTAAGGACACAGCAGAACTTACCACGAAGTACCCGAGCTCAGGGCCTGCAGTGTATTTACCCATGCCAACACCAATTTTAGAGAGCGGTCTCCCGGTTCGCAAGGCACAAGGCATTTGTGCCATGGAATCTACACTGCCAGTTTTATTTAGCATTTGGCTGGTTAAGGAAGTAAACGTGACTTAAAGATCATGTATTAAATGCAATTTTAGGTACAAATTAGAAGGATAACGAGAACAACAAAAAAATAGACAATAGAAATATGAGGAAACTATGAAGTCCAGAAAAAACACTATGATACTCCAGTTCAGTCTTCTCTATAACAAAGACCATAAAATGAACATATTTTTGAAAGACACTTTTGAAAACTTCAGGAGATAGAAAATCCATTCCATCTGCCAGCAAGCTGTTTCCGCATTTAATTGTTGTTAAATACATGTTTTATTATAAAGATAAAAGAGCAACTGCAAAATGCCAGAAGTCTGAATGTGCATGAGTGAGCTTTAAAGCCGTTCTATAGGGACAGCAAAGAGGACCATAAACTCTGGAATACTGGACACAGCCAAGCTGATGTGCATTTCTGTACTACCACTTGTTTGAGGGGAGAATGTTTATAGACAGGTAGAATGTTTATAGACAGGTATCAATCAGCGCTAAACATCCTTTCAATGAACTGTACACAAGAAATCAGGAGAATCAGATTTATCAGAACGTTATTGCCTTAACGAGCCCATTTCAAAACTATCTACCTGTCGTTTGATCTTAAAAATACCACATTCACATCCTGATAGGTACATCTCATTACGAAACAAGCAGAAACTTTCTGTGTGATAACTTTCCTGATTGAACCCCTTATCAACGAAGCCTTTGAAAACTATGCAGTTAAGGTCTACATGCAAGGTGGTGCATCGGTATCACTGCCATGCTAATCTCCACAACAGAAAGGTCACCTTCTACAAACATTTTATGAAACCAGCAAGGAATGACCAACACGAGTATATTACAGAAAATTCTTTGGGACTGGTGCTGTAGTTGTTAAATCCAGTTCATCAATAGCCGAGACGATTACCAGGCTCATTCACAGCAGGAAAAGTGGCAAGTGTTAACATGCCGCCCACAGCGAGTGCCTTCTTGGGCCATTTAGTGTTCATTACTCAAAAGGCAAGTTTTACCCAGGAGTTGTAAATAAAGGCATTGCGGCTTCTTTGTATAGTCATAAAACCAGACACCCAGGGCTGTTGGCTAATCTCATTTTTGGAGGTTATTTCATTTTTATTTTCTTCTCGGCATCTTCTATATAGAGTGTGTTTGCTTTAAGTCCTTGTAATCTGTTCATGTCTAGGCAAACCCCCAAAGCAGATATAATGTCACCTGTTTGAAGGGCAAATAGTTGTACTTATCGTGGAAATCAACACCCTCCACACATACAAGTCTTCAAAGCGTGTATGACAACCATTTAGTACTTTGTTAAACAAGATGATGCCAAGTTTCAGGCCTAGACAAATTTCTTCAGAGTTGTAAATCCCTGACAAAAGTTGTTTGCAGAAGAGATTATGATGCCCTTGTCAACAGCAACATTACACTGTAATTAAAACAATAATGGGATATCTCCATTATCGCTTCCTTAATTTTCTGCATTAATGACTTCTCCCTTTCCTCACGTCTGTGATATGGGCTTGGCAACCAGGACAGTTACAGTAGGACACTTAAGTTCCTTATCACTCTGGACAACCACCGTATAAAACGACATGACAAAACTCACCAGTTGTTCATGTTTCACTAGTTGACTCAAGACAAACACAATGTGAAAAAATGTGCAGTGTCGTAGCAGAAGACATAACGGAGAGATCAGACTCGAGAAACAAAGGTGTGTAGAGCACAGATAATTGTTGAGTCCAAGTTGCTTCTTCATGTAACACTAATAAGTACTTTCTGGCATATGTGAGTGATGCAGAATATCTAACTTATTCAAAATCTCTCACCTATTTTATTATTCATGAACAGACGTGTGGACCACGATACTATTAGCATTAACACAAAGGATGATTACATGAGAAGAACAGGGTCCGTAATGCACCTCGATTGATGAGACTTATGCACGCTAATGTCCAGTTGGAAGCAAGAGTTAACTTGCCTGTCAAAGCAGTGACGAAATGTGTCAGTCACTTGAGCTATAATGTCCTGGGCCATCCAGAGGTGCATAGGTACACACGTATGTATTTGCCTGCTGCAAAACCTTTTTAGAACCTTTGAATTCCTGGGGCTCCGAGAAAGAAGAACTGCTGGGAAGCTCCTTCTCACCCAGCAGACAGCTATCACATAAAGGCGAGGCAGGCTCAGCTGGTCTCCAATATGCTGGGCAGGTATTACTAACATAGATCTTTTCTATCCTCAGACACGTTTAGTTTGCAAATACCTATTTGCCTGAAACAAAACTCAGAAATATTTACTGAACTTACAGCAGCTAACAGCATCCGTGATATACGCACAGCCTACCTAGGAGGTTTATTAAAACTGCAGTGTAATCAGATCGGTATAAATAGCTCTGTTAGGGAGTATGTGCATTTCTTGTGGTACGTGCTGTGCTGCAGTCTTCACTTTGCTGCCATTTTCAGAGCAGCTTTTCCCTCCAGCCCGGGTGGGCAACAGCTCAGTTTTCTAGCTGCTTATTCTTTACCACACACATTTGCAAACATCAGAACAGCCATCCCAAGCAAGGAGGGAGAAACAACCCCCATGCACACACACACCGGTTCCTTACTTCATTAATTAATCACTCATCTGATTCTATGATTCTCTGGTTCTATGATCTTTCCTTTGGGCTCCACACTCAGATCCAGCTGTCCTACTTGGGAAGGGCATTGGCTAGGATTGCAGTGCTTCTAACAGCAAAAAAGTGATGGAGAAACAGGACTCCCAGCACTCGGAGGGATGTGCTGTGTATGTGTGTTTATGGACTGTTCTTAAACCAGGTATAAGGGGAAGATATAATAGAATCATTAAGGTCGGAAAAGACCTCTAAAATCATCAAGTCCAACTGTCAACCCAACACCACCGTGCCTGCTAAACCATGTCCCAAAGTGCCACATCCACACATTTTTTGAAAGCCTCCAGGGATGGGGACTCCACCACTGCCCTGGGCAGCCTGTTCCAATGCCTGACCACTCTTGCAGCAAAAATATTTTTCCTAATATCCAATCTAAACCTCCCCTGACACAATCTGAGGACATTTCCTCTCATCCTATCGCTAGTTACCTGGGAGAAATGATGTCCTGCATCTCTGCTCATTTACACTAGGCCACAGCCCCACCACCTAACCCCTCCCGCCCCAACCACCTTCCCACACCTCTGCCTGAGCCCCTGTCCATGCCCATCCCCAGCACACCGGGCCCTGGTCCTCCAGAGCAACCCTCCCTGTCCCTTCCCCACCCCTTTCCAAACCCTTCGCTCCTCCCTTCCCTGCAGCCAGAGCTTCCACCCCCCTCCAGCATCTCTTCCTTGGCTTCCCAGGGAATCACGATAGCTGACGGGGTGGGGAAAGCCCACCTGACACCACGGGTCCCACAGGAAAAAGTGCTGGAGTTCTTACCCCTGTTCCGGGTTTCAGGGACTCGGAGACATTATACAACTACAACAAACAAAGTGCATTCAGAAGGGGTGCAGTTGCAAAAAGAAAGAATGTTTCATTTCAGACACCTGTTTCAGCCAGTCCTTGCCATAGTTTGGTTTAAACCCAGCATCGCTGGGTCTGGGTGAAGTCACCTCCTGGACTCCTCGGCCCTCTCACATCCAGTGGGATCTGGGACAGTGAGCACCAACCTCCTCTTCTTTCAGAGCAGTCAACCCACTCAGAACCGTTCCAGGAACACCTTAATTTTTCCCTTTTCCCATTTCTCCTCATACCATCTGCCTGTATGCTAACCTAATACTCCATTTGCCTGCGTACATATTTTTTTCCAAATTCAAGGTTTCATCAATAATATATTTTGCATTACATTTCCCCAGACATTATAATTGCCTCTGAAAGAAATAAAACACAAAGCTTCACCAAGACAAAAATCATTACTGGGGCATTTGCATTTAAGCTTATAGTTGAATTTAATGTGAAATAAAATTATTGTAAATGGTGTTTAACTTGAAAATGCTGACAGCGATAGCTGCAATAACAGGCCCTAGCAGTTCTTAAGAAAGTTAATTTTGTATGACTCATTTCTGCTTTGGAATTTTTTATGTTGCCAGTCTTTGGTTTGGGAACATTTCATTTCAATTTTTTTCAATCTCTTTTTGCTCATTGATTATAGTCAATCAGATTTTACATTATCATAAAAAAATATGTAATTTTAACTTTAAAAATTCGGAACCTGTACACTTGCAAGGTACTACACTCAAGAACCGTGAAACTGTGCTAATTCGGAGACTACGATACTTCAAAAGGTGCCAACCAACGTTACAAAATAGGATGCAATATCAACTCGTGTCTTTAAAAAAAAAAAATAAAAAACCAAAAACAAACCCAAAAACGTCACTTTTACAGCTGAGCTACAAAGAGCAATCTGGCCTCATAGTGAGCAGAGACTCCATTCCTGGTTTTTAACAATCACTGCCAACATCCAGCAATGAAAATACTAACACATTCCGCTGGGAGGGGTCGGGGGAAGGCAAAAACCAAACCGGTGACTCCGACGCAGCTGGAACACAAGACTGTCGAGCCTTAGCCTAGCCCAAACACAGGATGGACGTGAGTCAGCCCTGCCATTCAGTCCGTCCCCCGAAGGGATCTGCCGCCGGATAAAGGGACACAGCACACCTGAGACACGCTCAGGACCTAAGACTGAGCTTCAGTACAAACATAGACTGCAGAGAGTAAGTGGTGCTCACATCTCCTCTGAAAGGAAACCAGCTCTCAAGTGACTGAAACACTTTAGGACATGTCATCTCCAAGCAGAACGACCTCAGCTACATAAATGACTATACAGGAGATAAAGCCATTTAAAAACCGACAAAATTTCAAATGTGTTTTTAAAATGAAGAAGTCTACAGACAAAGGCTTCCTGTGTAATACCTGCACACCTGACTGACCTGGGCACCATTTCTGCTCCCGTAGAAGAGCCAGGGCTCAGCTGGAGATGGCAAGTACTCTCAAAGCCCTGTTCCTGGGGCTTCTGCTGAAGAGCCCAGAACTGACAGCGGCGTAGGGCAGAGCAGAACAGCCTTCATCTGCAAACTCCCTGCTGCTCCCGGTGACACACGGGATTCAAATGATCTAAGCCGGCTTTCAGAACTTAGGATGAATTTCACAAACTTCTCTGGTTACAGAAGACAAATCTTATTACTAAGATTTCACATGGAAGTCAGAGATACACAGGACATATGAAGCCCTCGTGTCTCATGTCAAGAGTAATTTTTTCAATAAAACCATATTTTAAATGATATATTTAAAATACTGATACACACAAGTAATACGTTTCTGTTGTCACCATCCTGTGGTCTTCTAACTTGACGTTGAAAAATAGGTCAGTACTTCTAACAAAAAAAAAATCCTTATTTCAGAGTACACTTGATAGAAGGGTTTTTTCCATTTCTTGCTGAGTGGGGTTTTATTGAGTTTTATCAATTTCAACAATGACATGGAGCCCTTAAAATAATATATTATGGAGCTGAAGATGGCAACATTTACAATTTAGCTTTATTGGAATTTGACTATATTTTGATAGATGACAGCTTTAATGATTCTGTGCATGGTTTATAGCAGGAAACAGAGTAAGGCAGTAACATAATTTTCTGCTTTTTTGAATGATCTGTATCCAAAGAATTCAGAAAACAAGCAAGTTTACTTCATAATCATGCCAAATTTATTTTCTGGGTGAACTCTCCAATGTTAAAGCTCAAGTACACAGAGTGATGTTGCCATAGCAACTGCTACTGCAACCCAAGACGGGAACATGTTTATGAAAGCACATTTATATACCCGTATACACATGCTGAGGCACACCGACGTTCCAGACTCTGTCAGCAGGCAAACGAGCAATCCACGCGATATCGGTCCCGACTCTGCTCCTGGCAAGGCAAGGCAACATTCGCTGAAGCCATTACGCTGCAGCAACCCCGCGTATAATGCAAACAGCGCAAGGTTGTTTCCGTTTATTGCAGTCACGAAGCCTTCGAGCCAATTACTCCTGTTTTGAGGATCTAAACGAGGAAACCTTAATTTGCCACAAGATGTAATATTAGAAAATTTAGTGTTGCTATAGCTATAGGCAAAGAGTGGATTAGTAATATGTTTGGTGTCCTTTGACCTTTTTTTCTAAATCTCCGCTGAAATAAGATGTTAAGTTTGAGAAATGTCAGAGTTTGGTCATTTGAGTCTGCCCAGAGGTGTAATTTTGCACGGTGTACAATTCCTGTGAATTTATCACGTTATTTCACACATAGTCAACATGGTGTGACATGCAGCATCCTGAATCCGCCAATGTCTACATGCTGAAATGAGTTTATGGTTTCTCTTTAAATGAAAATCCAAGGTGCGTTAGTTCAGGTCAAGAGGGGAATCCTCAGTGGATATCTGCAGATAAAAATCAGAGAAAGCATCCCTTCCTTCTGCTGCTTCGTCTGCATACCTATCTGTTAGGCAGTTCTGCTGCTCTCATCACTGCCTTGCCACACGGGCCAGCATTGAGTTCAGTGTGGAAGCATCTTAAATTACAAAAACAATTTGTTCCTTTAGTTGAGTATCACTCAACCTGCAAACACGTTTAAGAACTGCGATCAAGTAAATCTATACGTAAAGCTCTATGTATCAGTAATACATACGCTTTCAGTAGCTTTCCAGGTGAATTTTACACTTTGATGTTAGCCCTTCTGGAACTAAGCCATAAAAAGCAGCTAGATCAGATGCTGTTTTCAGCCAGGTCCTACAGCTGTGACCACTGTCTTGGGAGAAGAGGCACAGCTGCTCAGCCCATGGTTTTATCTTCAGTCTCTCTTTGGTGGACTTCCAGTCATTACTTACAGAAATCTCTCAGCCTTGCTGAGACGTGTGAAGATGAGGGTATTACATTAAATAAACTAGAGAAGTCCACTGTCCTAAAGACCACCTCAATTCTCAGTCATCCATCTCAGCCTGCTATAGCCACTCTTGACACCCACAAGTTGAGAGTTAAACTTCTATATATGCAGAATTTATCATAGACTGCTATTAGGCTGAACTCTGGGCAGTTCTTATTCATACTGTTAGTCCATACTAATTTCTTAAGCAACAATTTCTTACAAAGTAAATATATTACTTCTCATCCATGAATAGAGCAGCCTTAGAGAGAAGCACGATACGTACTTCACAATCTAAAATAAACAGATGAGCTGCTTTAGAGGAAGAACTTTTAATAAACCTTCTTGTTCATTTAGACTAGGCCAGGGTTTGTGCACAGCTATTAGAGCTTAAACTGTTTAGGCTGTAGCACTTTTTGCTTTAGAGACATTAGCAATTGAAGATAAGCAAAGTGTGCGTTATGACAAGAACAAAGAGGACATACTCAAGAAATATACAGCTTAGTACACTGACTTAAAGTAGACTATAAACTATATAGCCAATGCTTATAGGTATTTCAGCACTTCCCATCTAAAGCAGGAATTGTGCATGAACAGAAGGACTGACGGTTTGTGCTAATTCAGCTTTATACCATCAGCTAAATGTGTGTTGATGATCTTGTAAGGTGCTGGATACCCATGTTCAGGTACACATGCTTGTACAAGACAGCCAGTCATGTTTGGAAACTTTTCAACAAAGTAATAGTGATCAGCAAATGACAATCTGCTGACACCAAAATCCTTAAACAGCAAATGCCACAGAAGAGCAGCGGCAGATGACCGCTCGCTGAGCACACCCTGCATAGCAGCTAATGTGCGCTACTACTTCCTCCCTCCAATTTCCTTTAAAAAGCAACATTAATCCAAAAATACTCCAGGCAACAGCTCTGAGAGAAGACTAAGCCCTGCTTTCAGCTATTAAACAGAACAGTATTCATGTCACAGTAGAATATGTTATAGCTTCTTAAAAAGATGAGATGATACATCAATTACACTAATTCTTTTAACTCTGGAAAGTTATACCGAAAAGTTGACAACTCACAGAAGCAGAGAGCTGCTGGCTGGCAGGGACCTCGGGGGTCACCTCCTCCAGCCTCCCACTCGGAGCGGGACTGCTGCCAAGAGCAGAGCGAGTCCCCTCATCCTTACACGGAACTCATCAAGCATTCAATCACAGCTAAAGCATTCAATAGGAACACAAATGGATGCCATTTCTCTCCTCTTTTTTTTTCTGCTGCTGATACATCTGTTTCTTAGCAAAAATTACACCAGTATGCAAAAGTAAAACCCCTCAAACCTGTAATACACCCAGTTGTTAAAATCCATACAGGCATTTCTGCCTAAAAAACCACCCACAAAAAAAAAAACTCTTTACACACAGAAGACAGAAATGGAAAGAGAAACTGAAGTCTTAACACACAGACATAGCAGCCATAGCATGAAAAATTCATTTCCATTAATGAGACGTGGTAGTCCCCAGGCCAGCGCCCTTTGCATGTGAACCATGTTAATCAGATTGTATGAGCATTTGCCGGAAACTCCTGGGAGAGCAAGCAACTATAACCATATAGCAAGCATAGCAGATTAGCAGCTTGCTAAAAACTGCTTGACTTGTAACCCTTGAAGCACACGAATGGTGCAGATTTCCTGAATCACTGATAAATGAAGCATTTCATTTCTGTGGCTCATTTTTTGCAGTCTTTGACTCACTTTGCCCATCACCGAAATGTGTACCAAAGATCCTTCTCTGTGGCATCTTTATGTAAGAAAGTATTGAATAAATAAATAAGGGTTGTGTTATTTCAGATTTGGTCACAAGTAGTTCTTGTACAATGCCTTGCTATTGCTACCCTACATCTCAAAAAAACCCTTCAATAAATTCACTTGAGTTGGAGCAAGATGAAAGCACAAGCATTGCCACCAGGATTCACTCTAGGAGCAGGTCTAGATACAGAGGACATGCCAATTTCTTCAACGATGAAACAGGACAGCAGGATCTAGACTTGACCAAGCTAACTTTTCCTTTCTGATAGGCCCTATCATATGAACCCTTCAGGCAGGAGGAGGGGGAAAACAATCAGGATTTAGGCTTGCCTTCAGCTAGCAGTAATACATTTAATTGCTTCCTAGCTTGGGCTTTATCTACTGCTTTTTCCCAGTGACAGAAACAGATGGAAACTCTCACTACTCAAGACAACATTGTTTTAAAAACACTTGAGAGTTTCAAGGAAATTTCAAAGTTGTTGGATCTGTAAAGCTTTTTACTGACTTTATTCCCAACCTAATTCTAATCTCAATCACCACTTCTCAAATCGCTGTTTGTACAGAGCTAGGAACCATTAAGAAACCAATGTTCTCAAAAAGCAACTCACAAAATGAAGAGAACTGATAAGCTGATTTCCAAAGAACACAATTTCACAATGATCACAAAAATATTATCCATAACTGACTCTGAAAAGGACTCCAAGAAACACTATTAGTGACTCTGAATAATACAATAACCTACTAAACTCTGCAAATTCCTATCTGAGTATTCTTCACTTTGTATGAATATTTCTCATTGGAATATGAATTATAGTCCCATTGCCAGCCTTTTCTTCTACCACAACACTTCAGTGTCTCCTTGAAGGAAGAAGAAAAGACTTCATAAAGTAAATTAATTTATAACTGATCACCATCCAGGTGCTGCTTCTCACTCTGCAGGCCTCTGGGAAATTGCGTAGGTTGTTCTAGCAACTATCAGCGTGTTCCCGGTCTCCCCACCTTTCTTTCCTTTTTGAAATACCACTAAATGAACAAAAAGTATAGCAATAGGGATACAGATCTCCAACTCTATGCGTATTTTCTTCAACTTCAGAAATGGAAAAAACAATTTTTCACAGTTTCCCCAGAAACCTTCCCCAGAAACATCATTCAAAATTGAATATCCTGTATTTCACGTTAATTATTCCTCCTAGAAATAAACATTTCTCCACTAAAAATGTGCATTTTGATGAAAAATAGTTTTTTAGTGGGAATATTTCCCTCACAGAACAACTTAATCAGCTTTATTTATACATGACCTAATTTCAAGCTCAGGAAGGAAAAAGAAAAAAAAGAGAATTCAAAAGATGCCCATGAGCTTCCACAGGAAGAGGATCACGCCACGCACTTCAAAACAGCAGCAGTGCTTTCTTCATCTCTGCTGATTTGTACAGTGAAATGCCTTCCACTGAGCTTCACAGTGCAAAGTTGTTCATGATTACCAGCAAGGAAAGAGGCGCAAATCAGTCTCTAGTGAAAAGTCACCCAAACTCATGAAAAATTTAGAGTAACTAAATTTATAATTAAGATGAATCAAGAAATGACATTAGAAAACAGTCTGTACATTAACAGAAATGGAAAAAAAAAGAGTTCAAATTTTCAGTCTTCCAACAGCTAATGCACAGAATTCCCTGTATTTTTAGATACACATGCATACCTATAATTTCTGCATGTAGTAAAGGTATTTAGAAACACAGTGAACTATTTTAAGTACATCTCATAGCTTTCATAATTTATTTATGAACAGGGACATTATTAAAAATAAATGATCTTCAATGGCACTTAAAAGTAATGCTGTTTTGAGACTAAATGTCAAGGAAATGGCATGAAAAGGTAAAACTCGGTAAGTCATAAACCACTGTTTTACCACAGAATATTTATACCAGCAAAATACAGCCTGAAACAACTAAGTTTATTATAATAAACACAAATAAAATCATTATAATTGCCTTACATTTCTTGTGTAATCATGACATTACTTAAATACTCTATTTTGCATTCTCTTCTAGAAATTATCAACCTATGGCTCCGCTTCACAAGATACGAAGGCTTTAGCTGCACTGCTGCAGAGGATACGGTCTGAAGATGCATGATCAAAAGTAATCAGTTCCGTCACCTGTTTCCACAGTTTTGCCAAAAAAATCCCAAATACAACCATTACGAAGTCATGCTCAAAGCCTACCATACTGAACCTAAAGACAGTCACCTCAAAGTGACCATCATGTCACATCTCTGTGTAAGTAACGTGTAAACTCTCCATAAATCTGCTTGGACCTGTAATCCATTTCCATTTTCCCTTTACTTTTAGAGCCTGGAAATAATTCAGCTTACAGTTAAACCAATTAAATATTGTGTGCCATTACAAAACCGTACTGGATTTTTATCTTCCAGTGCTAAACTTAGTCCAAAATAATTGCAGTGAATACATTTATCTACCACAGTTACCATCTGGGACATGAAAGCAAACATTTTAATTATTGCCATTGTAATTTGGGACCCACAAAGACCAGTATTTGGGCTACATATGGAGTTTATTTTTATGGATTAATGTCAAAACAGGTGGATGCAACACTTCAAAAGACAATTGGCTAAATGCCCATCAACTTTGCTACCTAGTGCAGACTACTACAAAGAGACAGAGAACTGAATTTTATACTCAGGCTGGTTGTTAAGCTGCTGGGTGATCTCAAAAACAAAGTTGGGATAAAAGACCTTGACCTCCGTTCTAAAGCACTTTTATGTATCATTGAAGTAGTTGAAGTAAAGAAACGACTTTCTCATTAGAGATGTACATTATCAAAAATTCCTAGCAATTTTACTGACTGTATTGGGAACTTTGTATGCGGGGAAAGGACACTTTACTTCAGGCACTTTTATTTGAGTAGATACCTATGAGTATGCACGATTAGCATTAGGCATCAAAGTTAAAACCTATTTGTTCTGCGTAGCTATCTATCACCAAAGAGCAAAGGAGGACTGCAATCTAATTAAATTAATGAGAATCAGAAAAATAAATATATAGGGTATGAAACACAGAGATGATGTTAGCTTCAGAGTTTTTGAATGTAGCACTGAGAAAAGGTACTCAAATGCCTTTGAAGATGGTTTCAATCTGTTTTACCAAGGTCACAATGGCTGCAAAAAGAGTAAGAAATTGGAAAAGTTACATAACATTGGTAGTGAGCAAAAACTTCTTGCAGTGCTATCGCAACGTAGACTTCACACAGCTGAATAAAACCAGAATGAACTCTCATTTAATGATCCCGTTAACACTTCCAGTTTGTGACTAAGGTCTAAGATTATTAATGCCTTCACAACAGTCTATGAAATTCCTAGCCTATGGGTGTTTGAGAGGACCACTTCTCTCCAACACATAAAGAACTCCTCCTGTGAACTGCTGAGGCTCCTCAACCCTCGCCAGTATTAAAAGAAACGAGTTTTCTCAGTTTCACCAAACTACATGTTACATCCAGCCAAACTGAGCCAGCAGTAGTTTTCCATCGCGCATCGCAACTTCTCTTACTATCTAATTATGGTTGTTTTCTGGTTTGTTTCTTGGTTTGTTCAAACTAATAAGCCAATGATCACCAAGATGTCTCACTATTTACTTTCACTATTTTAATACAAGAGAAAGACTCATACTGGACTGAGATGAGATGTAACGCAAGATCAAAGCCAGTCTGTTGGAACAAGCTCTCCGTTTTGTAAGCAGTGAGCAGTACCACTTGTTCAATTAGCAAGGGATCCAGTTTCCCGGTAGCGTTGGCTGATATTAGAGCAATAACCCATAATTCACTCAGTATCAGATCTAGAACCAATGGATGTTTTCAAAGATCTCCATGACCTGTTATCCGTAAACACGAACCCTCCCACAGCCCCCGCCCTTATTGCGGCTGGGGAGGACGCTTTTCTATTACTTTATTAGGGCCATACTTTACTGTCCCTCTTCCATGCAGATTTCGTGTCTGTTGTTTCTTCTCTAAACTGAAATTATACACGGCTTTTTGGTGGATAACATTGTCAAACTTCAAGCCTCTGAATATTCTAATTGTTTTGAATGAGATGCTATAATGTCTGAAAATAAACACATATCTGAAGATTTAAGCATTGAAGTCTAAATTCCACTTTTTGGCAGGCCTACTACGAGCGTCTAGATCTATTTCTTCATTTTTAAGATTGACCTATGTCATACTGTAGTGCAAGAATTGAGTTGAAATACTATTTACCTAAAGATAACAATACATCAATTTAGCTAAATGCAATAGTGCATCACCTTACTAAGAAAATACGTAACGTTTATCTACAGGCATGATCTTAAGTAGGTCTTCATCCCAGAAGGAATATTTTACCATCACAACTATAAACATCTCTCCACCATGTTTTGAAACTAAATAATTAGATTTAGAGAAAATATGCTTAATTATACCCAGAACAATCAAGACTGACTGCTTGGTGGGTGTGCGTTGCTCAGTCCATCTGCTGAGTACGTTCATGGCTTTTTTGGCACTTCCTTGAAGTCATGAAGTGTACACACAGAGAGGTTAGAAACGTTTCAAAACCATGTAAGCAGATGGTGATACAGCAGGTAATAATTTAATTACATAAGTCCTAGAACATGTTTCCAAAAAAAAAAAAAAA